>Ga0209430_1000808_pt1 | contig 27293 bp, 20 predicted proteins | sample BarGraIncub1133A_FD_184504 | JGI IMG/M metagenome (GOLD analysis project Ga0209430, IMG submission 184504) | Arctic peat soil microbial communities from Barrow, Alaska - Barrow Graham LP Incubations 11-33A (SPAdes) (version 2) | ecosystem: Environmental > Terrestrial > Soil > Wetlands > Peat... | reverse complement strand
TGCCGGCATGTCCGTTGGTTTTCCGATTGGTGGTGGACTGGCCTGGGTGCTGGGCATCCTGATCAATTTCATGATTGCCGGATCACAAGGTAATAATGTGACGCTCTTGTTCATCGGAGTCTTTCTCATTGCAGCGGCAATTATCTTCAGTATGATGGCCTATAAGAAACTGCTTTCTGGTCAGAAGAAAACCACTTCCAAGGGGGTGCTCATCTCCCTGGCTGCAGGTGTGACCATTGCTTTCTTCTACGGCTTGGTGGTGAAGTCGTTGGATCCCACTTATGTAACCGGTGGCACCGGAAACCTGACTCCTTTTACAGGTGTGTTCTTCTTTACGCTTGGCGCTGTACTCAGTACGCCTGTTTTCAATATTTTCGTGATGCGTCACCCTTTGGAAGGCGAAAAACTATCTCTGAAAACCTATTTCTCGGGCAATCTTAAAACGCACCTCACCGGCATGCTGGGCGGTGTCATCTGGATGGCAGGGATGGTGATCAGTTTCATGGCTATCCCAAAAGCCGGACCAACCATTTCATACGCCTTGACCAATGGTGCACCCGTCGTGGCCATGTTTTGGGGCGTGTTCGTTTGGAAAGAATTCCAAAAAGCGCCTAAAGGTACCAACAAGCTGCTGACTTCCATGTTCGTACTTTTTATCGCAGGACTCGTTTTGATAACACTATCTAAAGTCTAAAATGAGAAAGCCAATCATAGGTTTAGTCATGAAGTCGCTGCAGGCAGAATTTTTCAAAGAAATGGAAAAAGGAGCTTGCAGCTTCGCCTCGAAACATACCGATTTTGAATTGATCACAGTCGGTACAACAACACAGACTGAAATCGATCTGCAAATTCAACTCATCGAGAAGCTAATTGCCGACGGGGTCGATGCCCTGGTGGTGGTGCCCATCGATTCCAAAGCATTGGTTCCCGTTGTGGTGAAAGCGGTGCAAGCAGGAATCAAAGTGATCAATATTGATATCCGACTGGATGAAGAACTCTTGTCCGAAAGCGGTGTAGAGCTGACCTACGTTGGTCCGGATAATTTCACAGCAGCCTTTCAGGTAGGCGAAGTCCTTACCAGTCAACTCAAACCCGGCTCCAAAATCATCCTGATCGAAGGCTTGCAAGTGGCTGAAAATGCACAGCAACGCAAAGCGGGTTTCATGAAAGCCATTCAACAAGGAGGGATGGATTTAGTTTCCTCAGCACCCGGTGATTGGGAAACGGTTAAAGCTGCTGTCGCCTTTTTGAAGCTGTTTGCAGCAAATCCGGATACCGATGCCGTGATGTGTTGCAACGATGCCATGGCACTTGGCGTCATTCAGGTGCTTCTGGAAAAGGGTTTGGATGGAATAATTCCTGTCGTCGGTTTCGACAACGATGCTGCAGTTCAGGACTATTTGAAATCCGGCGTTTTGCTTGCTACCATCGATGCTTTCGGCTCCCAAATGGCTGTGGAAGGTATTCGTTTTGCCCTGAAAGTTCTTGACGGAATGGAAAACAAAGGTTCTTACAGTACGCCTTTTGTTCTGAAAAGAGGCTGACTTTTGCTACTTTTGACAAAAATAATTTTATCATGCTACCCAACCAACGCCGTGAAAAAATACTGGAACTGATTCGTGAGGACGGTCATGCCAAAGTGCTGGATCTAAGCCGAATATTCAAAGTGACGGAAGTCACCATCCGGCAGGATCTTGAAAAGCTGGAAATCGAAGGCTCTATCACCCGCGAACATGGTGGTGCCTATCTGAAGAACATGGACCTGAACGTCCGCAATTTTAGCCTTCAGAATCAGGATAATCTGGCAGAAAAAAGGATGATAGCCCGCAAAGCTCTAGAATTCATCGAAGAAGGCGACACCATCATCTTAGATTCCGGTTCCACTACAACGGAACTGGCTAAGATCATCACTGGTTTCAGAAACCTCACGGTCATTACCAATGCTCTGAACATCGGCCTGATTCTTGGTGCTGAACCCGGTATCAACGTCATTTTGACGGGTGGAGAGTTTAAGGCGCCAACATTGTCGCTGACAGGCCAGAAAGCCGCCGATTTTTTCCAAAACCTGCATGTGGACAAACTTTTCCTCGCAACTGCGGGTGTATCACTGAAATCCGGCTTGACGTATCCTGGCATCAGCGACATCTGTGTAAAGCGAGCCATGATTGAATCTGCCAATGTGACCTATTTGCTGGCGGATTCCACAAAAATCGGCAAAAATGCTTTTGCCAGTCTGGGGGCTTTGTCGCTGATCAACTATCTCATTACGGATTCAGGCATTCGCAACGAAGACATCGAATGGTTGAAGAGTTACGAAGTTGAATTTATCTTGGCTGAAAATTAATTATTAAAATATTATAAATTCATTGTGATAAGAATTAATTAATATTATATCTTTGCGAAGATACTAATACTAAATTCTAAACACATGAAAAAAGAACATTTACTTTTAATTGCCGGTCTGCTGCTATTTCAGGCCGTTTGCTCTTGTTTCGGCAAGTTGTCTGCTCAGACTCTTCCTGCCGATACACTATCTTGGAGTTGGGAGGTTTCGACCACCACCAGTACGATGACAAAAACCTGTACCTTGGAATTCACAGGCGACCTCGCCCTAAACTGGGGAGACGGGGCGGTCCAGATCTTGAAGGATTCGATGTCGGGTGTCACCTTAACGCATGTCTATGCCAGTGTAGCCAATTTCAATTGCATGGCAACCGGTTCTGGAATCCTCTATTTTAAAGCGGATTCCAGACGTTTATTGACGCTCGATCCCACTAAGTCACCAGCTTTGACCTATTTAAGTTGCACCAGTAATCAGTTGGCAGCAATTGATGTGTCGAGAAATTCAGAGCTTATATCCCTGTATTGCGGGAGTAACGCGCTTTTGACTTTGAATGTGTCCAACTGCACCAAATTGCAAACGCTGACCTGTTCCGACAATAAACTAATCGGGCTTGACGTCTCTGCTGTTCCGTCTCTTAAAAAACTGACATGTCACACAAACCCGCTAATATCCCTTCAGGTTTGTCAGACAGGAAGTCTGAGTTACATATCCTGTCTGAATTGCAGCCTGCAGGTAGACGAGTTGAATAACCTGATTGATCAGCTCCCAACGTTGACGACCGTTTCTACCAGTAAGAATTTTTATGTGCTAAACAATCCAGGTTCCTCCAGTTGCGACATTAAACAAGCCTGTTTGAGGAACTGGATGCCGGATCAAACGGTTTCCTACAGCTCCTTTTATATGCCGGCAAAAACGTGCTCGGCAGGTGATTCAGTTGAGTTGGATATTTGTTTGACAAATACCATTTCTGTTATAGCGTTTGAACTGGATGTCGTTTTCCCTTCCGGTTTTGTACTGGATACTTTGCGTTCCAAGTTGGCAGCTGAAAGAAAAGGAAACCATTTGCTTTCCATTGCAAGAACATCCACTACCGCTTTGCAATATAAGTTCATGGGGTATTCCATGTCTACTGGTGATACATTCAAAAATAGCAGTGGCATCCTGTTGCAGCTTTTCGGGAAGGCCCCGGATACAGCCAAGGTTTGTACCGTTCAAATACAAAAGGCGGTATTTGTAGATACAGCGACCAATATGTCCTATGTCATGGTTGTAAATGGCAGCCTAACTGTGATGTCGGCTTCAGTCAACGGCGATGTCAATGGAGACAAGATGGTCAATGTAACGGATGTTGTCATGCTGGTGGCATACATTAACGGACGCAATCCTTCAGGTTTCAACGCTTTGGCGGCCGACCTTGATAACAACGGTGTCCTCAATGTAGCGGACATTACCCGAATGGTGGTTATCATCAATTCTTCGGGTGCAGGGCTTCGTTCAATTTCGGAGGAGTCTACTACGGGCACTCGGGCACTCGTTTTGTATGACAGACAATCGGTTGAATCCGGAAACAACCTTTATCTGCGCCAATCTTTTGCGGATAATAATTGCTTGGAACTTTGCTTAGACAACTCCACCCCTGTTCAGGCCTGTCAGGTTGATATCAGTTTGCCATCTGGCGTTACCTTGCAGACAGCGTTGGTTTCTGGTAAGACCTTCCGACAAAACGGACATTTGATTCAGGTCTGTCAGACAGGATTGAACAAGTACCGTTTGCTGGCATTTGCACTTCGACCGGATGCGGCTTTTAAGGGAGATACCGGTGTTTTGGCATTGTTGCCTTTGCAAGTGGCGGAGTCAATGCCTGCAGCCAATTATCCCGTATATTTAGATGCATCCGTGCTGACAGGTATGAACCTGACAACTGTTCAATCCAGGGGGTTCGACTTGTCAGCAACTATCGGGTCCGTGAATCCTGCCGAAACGAAACTGAAGGCCGGAACAGACGGTCAATCCGGACTTTGGGTGCGAGGTGCGGGCATATCGGAAGTCTACGTTTGGGATCTATCAGGACGATTGTTCGAACATCGTCAAATGAACAGTGCCTCTTCCTACACGATGACTCTACCGAAAGGCGTTTATATGGTTCACGCTAAATCTGAGACAGAAATAGCGCTTATTCAAAAAGTCATGGTGCGGTAAACGTGCATTTTGTCAGATTTATGGTTAATTTTGTCAGTTTCTTTTCAGGAAACAAACCTACGCCTGTTTGGCACGGTTTTCGATTAAGTCACCTAGCCGGGTCAGACCGGTCGTTTTTTCGCAAAAAGTTTTTCAAAATCAACCCAAAAAAATAGTAAGACTATGGCATTACAACCTCTTTCCGATCGCGTCCTGGTTAAACCAGTAGCAGCGGAGCAAAAAACAGCAAGCGGCATCATCATTCCTGATTCTGCCAAGGAAAAACCCCTGAAAGGCGAAGTGATCGCCGTTGGTCCCGGTACCAAAGACGAAACCATGCAGCTCATCGTGGGCGATGTGGTTCTTTATGGCAAATATGCCGGCACTGAAATCGAAGTTGAAGGTGAAAAACTTCTGATCATGCGTCAATCCGATATTTTGGCTAAATTTTAAAAAGACATACAATCATGGCAAAAGAAATCAAATTTAATATGGAAGCCCGCGACCTGCTGAAAAGCGGCGTGGATCAACTGGCTGACGCCGTTAAAGTGACCCTGGGCCCCAAAGGTCGTAACGTGATTATCGAAAAGAAATTCGGTGCTCCGCAAATTACCAAAGACGGTGTAACCGTTGCCAAAGAAATGGAACTAGAAAATGCCTTCGAAAACATGGGTGCTCAGCTCGTGAAGGAAGTTGCTTCTAAAACAGGAGACGATGCCGGTGACGGTACGACCACTGCAACCGTTCTGGCACAAAGCATCATCCGCGAAGGTTTGAAGAATGTAACTGCCGGTTCAAATCCCATGGATCTGAAGCGGGGTATCGACAAGGCTGTTGCCGCTGTTGTAACTCATATTAAAGCTCAAGCCCAGGAAGTCGGTGACAACTTAGCCAAGATCGAACAGGTTGCCCGCATTTCTGCCAACAACGATGCTGAAATCGGCGCCCTCATTGCCGAAGCCATGAAGAAAGTGACCAAGGAAGGTGTCATTACCATCGAAGAAGCCAAAGGCACCGACACCCACATCGAAGTGGTGGAAGGTATGCAGTTCGACCGTGGTTACCTCTCCGCTTATTTCGTGACCAACGCCGAAAAGATGGAAGTGGAAATGGAAAACCCATACGTCCTCATCCACGATAAAAAAATCTCTTCCCTTAAGGAAATGCTGCCCATCTTGGAAGCTGCCGTTCAAACCAGTCGTCCGTTGCTGATCATTGCCGAAGACCTCGACGGTGAAGCGCTAACAACCTTGGTTGTGAACCGTCTGCGTGCCGGTCTGAAAATCTGCGCCGTGAAGGCTCCGGGCTTTGGCGACCGCCGCAAAGAAATGTTGCAGGACATTGCCACTTTAACCGGTGGTACTGTGATTTCTGAAGAACAAGGTCTGCAACTCGAAACCGCAACCCTCGAAATGTTGGGTTCAGCCGAAAAAGTGACCATTACCAAAGACAATTCAACCATTGTCAACGGTAAAGGTTCCAAAGAAGCCATCGCCGACCGTGTGACTCAAATCAAGGCTCAGATTGCCAAGACAACGTCCGATTACGACCGCGAAAAACTGCAGGAACGTCTGGCAAAACTGGCTGGCGGTGTTGCCGTTCTTTACATCGGCGCTCCTTCCGAAATGGAAATGAAAGAAAAGAAAGACCGCGTGGACGACGCTTTGAGTGCCACCCGTGCTGCCATCGAAGAAGGAACTGTTCCTGGCGGTGGTGTTGCGTACATCCGTGCTTTGAGCGCTTTGGACAAACTTAAAGGCCTGAACGAAGAAGAAGATCTCGGTATCAAAATCATTCGCCGCGCCATCGAAGAACCGCTTCGCCAGATCGTGTACAACGCTGGTAAAGAAGGTGCCGTTGTGGTACAGAAAGTCATGGAAGGCAAGGATGATTTTGGTTACAATGCACAGACCGACACGTATGAAAACTTTTATGCGACCGGTGTGATCGATCCTGCCAAAGTTACGCGTGTGGCGTTGGAAAATGCAGCTTCGATTGCTGGCATGTTCTTGACGACTGAATGTGTGATTGCTGACAAAAAGGAAGATAATCCTGCCCCTTCAATGCCAGGTGGTATGGGTGGAATGGGCGGCATGATGTAATCGTTTTGCTGAATAAATTGGAAGAGCTCGGGCCGAAAGGTTTCGGGCTCTTTTCTTTTTAAAGATTAAAAACCTCCTTCATTCTGCCCTTTGCTAGTGTGCGTTTCCCAACCACTGGCATTGATATTTGCTGGTTTTTGGCCGCTATTGTAACTTATTGATTAAGAGCGAATTGAAAATTGAAAAATTGGCCTAAAAAACAACTAGTTGTTTTATGTGAAACAACTAGTTGTTTTGAGTAAAACACCTTGGTGTTTTGATTCAATCAACTAACGGCCTTTTTTAGTATTGTTTACCCCCGTGTGTAGACGTTTTTGGTTCGTTGAAAAAACATCATTCAATTGTAAACAAATATCAAAATTAATACTATAAAGTATCCTGATTTTTATTACCTCGAATTTGGTGTAATAATGATAAATTATGACTAAACAAAAATCAATTATCGTACAGAATATTCCGGTTCAGTTAATTGCGGAAAGAGAAATGGATTATGTCTGTATTACTGATAGGACAAACGCTAAGCAAAATGAAAGCCGGGCCGCAGATATTATTAAAAACCGGATAAGAAACCGCTATACCCTTGAGTTTTTGGGCACATGGGAGCAAATGTACATTCCTAGAGAGATGTTTAGACGTGAACTTGTATTAAAAATCAAACGATCAATCGATTACACGTGATGCCTAAAAACGCATAGAGCGACACAGTTGCTCAAATCATCCGTATACTAGGGAATATTTGTCGGTTCTTGTGTGTTTATTGACGTCTTTTAGTTTTGATGAATGGGGTTATTTGCTTTTTTCTATTTTTGCGTTAGAAATTACAAACCTACGATGATGAAACGATTGATACTCTTGCTGTGTTGTTCAGCAATTTTTTTTGCCACGAATGCCCAAGACCAGAAAGCAGCTTGGAAGGAAGCAGCTAAGCTGGAAAAAAACATATTGAGGACCAAGTTCCCCAAACATGATTTCTCCATCCTGACGTATGGAGCGGTAGCCAATGATACTGCCATACTAAATCATGCTGCCATCAACAAAGCCATTCTGGAATGCAGCCTGCAAGGCGGTGGACGGGTGGTTGTGCCTGCGGGTACTTTTTATACAGGCCCACTGACCCTGAAAAGCAATGTGAACTTGTATCTGGAAGAAGGTGCCATTCTGAAGTTTTCGACCAAAAAGAATTTATATTTACCTTCCGTGCTGACCCGTTGGGAAGGCAATGACTGCTACAATTACCACCCGCTCATTTATGCATACGGGGAAACCAATATCGCCATCACTGGTAAAGGGCACATCGACGGGCAAGGCAGCAACGAATCATGGTGGAGTCTCTGCGGATCCACTCGTTTTGGATGGAAAAGCGGGCTTCCCAGCCAAAGCAAGACTGGTCGCCCCAGACTGATGCAGGCCAACGAAGACAATCTTCCTATGGAGGAACGCATCATGGGAGCTGAAGATGCGCTTCGCCCTCAACTTATCAACATTGTACAATGCAACAGAATCTTGATTCAGGGCGTTACGTTACTGAATTCGCCTTTTTGGGTGATTCATCCGTTGCTTTCACAGAACATTGTAGTGGATGGTGTCAGCATGATCAACGATGGTCCGAATGGCGACGGTTGTGACCCTGAGTCCTGTAAGAACGTGCTGATTCAGAATTGCTTTTTCAATACCGGCGACGACTGCATCGCCATTAAATCTGGTAGAAACAATGACGGACGAAAGTGGGCGGTACCCAGTGAAAACATCATCGTCCGCCACTGTGAAATGAAAAATGGTCACGGTGGAGTTGTTATCGGAAGCGAAATTTCAGGTGGCTACAAAAACCTGTATGTCGAGGATTGCATCATGGACAGTCCGAACCTGGACCTCGTTATCCGTATTAAAACCAACACATGCCGGGGTGGTATCATCGAAAATGTGTATGTACGCAACATCAAAGTAGGACAGTGCAAAGAGGCAGTTCTGAGAATTAGCTTATTGTATGAAGGCAATGAAGGTTGTCAGCGCGATTTTCCCCCGATGGTACGCCATATCTATCTGGAAAACATTCAGTCGCAAAAAAGCCGCTATGGTATTTATATTGACGGTTTGCCCTCCAACGATCGTGTGTACGACATCCACGTAACGAATTGTGTGTTCAACGGAGTGAAGGATGGCAACAAGATTTCCGGTGCTGAGGAAGTTCATTTCAACAGCCTGATGATCAATGGCGCAGTAGTAGAAATATAAGATTACTTGGCGAGGAGATCACGTACGGCTTTTTCAATACCCTTTTTGTCTAAGCCGCATAAGCGATTAAGCTCTGTGATGGAACCATGTTCCACGAACTGATCGGGTAAGCCAACGCGTTTCACCATAGGTGTATAGTTGTTTTCGCTGAAGAATTCAAGGACAGCACTACCGAATCCACCATGGACCACCCCGTTTTCGAGGGTGATTACTTTGCTGAACTTTTTACCGACCTGATGTAGGATATTTTCATCCAATGGTTTGACAAAGCGCATGTTGTACAAGGCGATGGAAACGGATTCAGCCTGCAAATTCTTCACAACTTCCATTGCTCTTTTTCCGATAGGCCCAACACTGAGGATGGCTAATTCGGTGCCTTCTGCCAAGCATTCACCCTGACCGATTGTCAGTTCCTTCATTTCGTTTTTCCAATCTGGAATATAACCAAGGCCACGAGGGTAGCGAATCACAAAAGGTCCGATCTTCAGTTTTTGAGCCGTGAACATCAGGTTGCGAAGTTCATGTTCATCAATGGGGGCGCTGATGATCAGGTTTGGAATGCAGCGCAGGTAGGCCAGATCAAAGGCGCCGTGGTGTGTGGGGCCATCTTCGCCGACCAATCCAGCCCGGTCTAAGCAAAGGATAACCGGCAGTTTTTGAATGGCGGCGTCGTGGATGATGTTGTCATACGCCCGTTGGGCAAAGGAAGAGTAAATGTTGCAGAATGGAATCATACCTTCCTTGGCTAAACCTGCTGAAAACGTCACCGCATGACCCTCGGCAATGCCAACATCGAAGCAACGTTCTGGAAAATGTTCCATCATGATGTTCATGCTGCAACCAGTGGGCATGGCAGGGGTGATTCCGGCTATCATTGGGTTTAGGGAAGCCAGTTCGACCAGTGTATGCCCAAATACATCCTGGAACAAAATTGGCATGTTTTCTTCTTTTTTGGTTGTCCGTTTTCCAGTAACCGGATTGAATAAACCGGGAGCGTGCCATTCGGTGGCATCGCGTTCAGCTGGTTCGAAACCTTTGCCTTTGATGGTGCAGACGTGTAAGAGTTTGGGACCTTTCATGTCCTTGATGTCGCGCAGTACCTTAACAAGCCCTTCAACATTGTGCCCGTCAACGGGGCCGAAATAGCGGATGTTCAGACCTTCAAAAATATTGTGCTGGTTGGTGAGCAGGGCTTTCAGACTGTTGGTGAAACGCAGGATTCGACCTTTTCTTTGATCGTTGATCAACCCGATTTTTTTTAAGAACAGGTATGTTTTCCAACGGATGTTGTTGTAGTGCTTTGAGGTGGTCATCTTGACCAAATAATCACTCATTCCTCCCACATTACGATCGATGGACATGTGGTTGTCATTCAGAATGATGAGCAAGTCGTTCGGATAAACGGATGCGTTGTTCAGCCCTTCATAAGCCAGTCCGCCCGACATGGCACCATCCCCGATGACAGCTGCAACCAAGTGGTCTTTCCCCTGCACTTTGGATGCAATGGATATACCAAGTGCTGCTGAAATGGAATTGGAGGAATGGCCGGCAATGAAGGCATCATAAGGACTTTCTTCCGGATTCGGGAAGCCGCTAATACCCTTGAACTTGCGGTTTGTGTTGAAACGGTCCCTACGCCCTGTCAGGATTTTGTGGCCATAAGCCTGATGTCCTACGTCCCAGACCAGTTTGTCTTCAGGCGTGTTCAGCACATAATGCAATGCAACTGTGAGTTCCACGACACCTAAGTTGGCACCCAAATGACCTGGATTACTCGATAGTTCGTTAATAATCCTATTCCGTAGTTCTGTACAGACCTGGGGAAGCTCTTGGATACTAAGTTTTCTTAGGTCATCAGGGAAATCGATAGTAGAGAGTATATTGGTTGTATCGTTTGTCATCCGAATATTCGGTTAGTGGAGGTTCGTCAAACCCCTTTCCTACTAAATGCTGTCCTTCTGAAAGCCTGCAAAAATACGGTTTTTTCTCTGAAACTACATATTTATTTGTATTTTTGTCCGTATGGAATTCAGAACACTCGTACCACTCAAACAAATGCCATTTATGCTGTCCCACACGGACAAACTGATGGTGCTCGGCTCGTGTTTCGCCGAAAATATTGGTCTGCGGATGCAGGAAAGCGGTTTCCGGATATCGCTTAATCCGTTTGGTGTGCTGTATAATCCGGCCTCAAGCGGAATGGCCCTGTATCGAATGATGGCCAATCAACCTTTTCTGGATGAAGAATTGGTCGAATATGATGGTTATTTTCATAGTTTCAGTCACCACGGATCTTTTTCTGGTACCAATCGAAAAGATACGCTGGATCGCATCAACAAGTCTTTTAACGAAGCGGTGCTTGAACTGAAGGATGCTACTTGTTTGATGATCACTTTTGGAACAGCTTGGGTGTACGCTTTGCCTTCCACCGACCAGATCGTGGCCAATTGCCACAAACTCCCCGAAGAAAATTTCCTGCGCCGCCGCCTGTCTTCGGACGAAATCGTATTCTTTTATACCGAACTTTTTGAAAAGCTGTTCGAAATAAAACCAGATCTGAAAGTGATCTTCACAGTGAGCCCTATTCGTCACTGGAAAGATGGAGTCCACGAAAATACGCTGAGTAAAGCCATTTTGCACGTAGCCATCGAGGATCTCTGCGAAAACTTTGAAAACGTTTCGTATTATCCGGCGTTCGAATTGGTTATGGATGACTTGCGGGATTACCGTTTTTATGCCGAAGATATGTTGCATCCATCTACTACGGCGCAACGGTACATCTGGGAGCATTTTTCGGAGACTATTTTTTCTAAATCTACCCGCGAAACCATCCGCCAGGTGCAGCAGATTCGCAAGGCTATGCAGCATAAACCCTTTCATCCAGGTGATGAAGCGCATGTTCGTTTTGCAAAAAAAAATATCGCAACCATCGAAATGTTGCTTTCTTCCGCTCCTGAACTGGATTTAACAGAGGAACGCACATTTTTTTCACAAATTGTGGACGAAAGTCTGTAATTTTGAAGTCATGAAGTACCTGTTGAACGAAATTGCCGACATCTGTGGCTTCCAACGTCGCATCCATGAGAATTTGTCCATACGATGGCTTCTTACAGATAGTCGTTCTTTGTCGTTCCCGGAAGAAAGTCTTTTTTTCGCGCTGAAAACCGCTCGCAACGACGGGCACCGATACATCAGCGATCTCTACAAAAGGGGGTTGCGGAATTTCGTGGTTTCCGATGAAAAATTGGATTTGAAGCTTTATCCAGAAGCCAATATCATTTGGGTGAAGGATGCCCTACATGCCTTGCAAAAGCTGGCAGCCTTTCATCGTCAGCGTTTTGGATGTCCGGTCATTGCCATTACCGGAAGCAACGGTAAAACCATTGTCAAGGAATGGCTTTGGCAAGTTCTAAGGGACGATGTCACCATTACCCGATCACCGAGAAGTTACAATTCCCAAATCGGTGTTCCGCTTTCCGTCTGGCAAATGAACGAAACGACGGAATTGGCCTTGTTTGAAGCCGGCATTTCAGAACCGGATGAAATGGTCCGTCTGCATGACATCATCCAGCCGACTATAGGTTTGTTGACCAATATTCTAGCTGCTCATCAGGAGAACTTCCATTCGTTGGAAGATAAAGCTGCTGAAAAGGTGAAACTTTTCTCCGGTTGTAAAACGGTAGTCTATTGCAAAGACCAGTTGATTTCGGAACAGGCTCTGAAGGATGTTTTACACGAAGATAGGCTGTTTGGTTGGTCCTGTTTAGACTCTTCAGCACCTCTTTTTATTCGGCAAGTACCTGAAAGTGGCTTTCGGACATTGATTTACTATACCTATAAAAAGATTGAACGCTCGTTTATCTTACCCTTCAGTGATGCTCCATCGGTCGAAAACGCTCTCCATTGCTTAGCGGTGATGTTGTTGCGGGGCTTACAAGCTCCGGTGATTGCTGTTCGGATGGGTTCCTTGGAGCCAGTGGCCATGCGCCTGGAAGTTAAAGAAGGAAAGAACGGCTGCGTGGTCATCAACGATAGCTACAATGCCGACGTGAATGCCCTCGAACTTGCCCTCGATTTTCAAGCCAGAAGAACAGCCGGAGTCGGCATGAAAACAACACTCATCCTTTCCGATATACTGCAAAGCGGTCAGAAAGCCGATGAATTATACCGTTCTGTGGCAGAAATGCTCAAACGCAAACAGGTGGATCGTTTTATCGGTGTGGGATATGAGCTCTCTGCGCATGCCCACTTGTTTCCAATGGAATCCCAATTTTACCTTCAAACCGACCGTTTATTGCTTTCTGGTCTGCTTGATCAGCTCCGGAACGAGTCCATCCTGATTAAAGGTTCCCGTTCCTTCGGTTTTGAAGAAATCAGCGAACGTCTTTCGCTGAAAGTGCATGAAACGGTGCTGGAAGTGAACCTGGATGCTTTGGTGCACAATGTCAATTATTTCCGCTCCCGCCTAGAACCAAAGACCCAGATGATCTGCATGGTTAAGGCCGCTGGATATGGAAGTGGTGCACTCGAAATTGCCAAGACACTCCAAGCACATGCCGTCGAAGTGGTCGCTGTCGCTGTTGCCGATGAAGGCGTAGAATTGCGACACGGCGGCATTCATATACCCATATTGGTGATGAATCCAGAGTTCGGAAGTTTCGCTACCATCTTTGAACACAAACTGGAACCAGAAATATATAGCTTTAAATTGCTGGAAGCCTTTATCCGTGAAGCCGATCGTGAAGGCGTACGTAACTATCCCATTCACTTGAAATTAGATACAGGCATGCACCGCCTGGGTTTCGAGGAAAAAGAGTTGGACGAATTGCTGAACCGCCTTCAGGGGCAGGAATCCTTGCGGATTCGATCCGTCTTTTCCCATCTTGCAGGCAGCGATGAAGCGAAGTTTGACGATTACACCAAACAGCAGCTGGACTTGTTCGAAAAGCTTTCCACACGTATTCAGCATGCCTTTCCTCACCGCATTCTACGGCACATTCTGAACTCGGCCGGCATTGACCGTTTCCCTGAATATCAGTACGACATGGTTCGTCTGGGCATTGGAATGTACGGTATTTCCGCCGTGGACGAATCCACGCTTCGGAATGTCAGTTCACTTAAAACCACCATTTTGCAAATCCGTGCATTGGAAGCCAAGGAAAGTGTTGGTTACAGCCGGAAAGGAATGCTGTACCGTACCTCCCGAATAGCCACCTTGCCCATTGGTTATGCGGATGGCCTGGACAGGCATCTCGGAAATGGTACCGGCGAAGTGCTTATTCGCGGTCACCGCGCTCCGTTCGTCGGCAACATCTGCATGGATGCATGCATGGTGGATGTGACCGATATCATTGCCGAAGAAGGTGATGAAGTGCTGCTTTTCGGAGAAGGTTTGCCTTTGTCTGAAGTGGCTGGCAAACTGGGAACCATTCCGTACGAAATATTGACTTCAGTCTCCAATAGGGTTAAACGTATTTATTACCAAGAATAAAAATTATGAAACTAACCAAACTTTTTCTGTTCGCTTGCAGCTTTTCACTTTTATTGAATTCCTGTCAAACAATCGATAGTATCCTACATCCGGCAGATACTAAAAATGAGTATGTGGACAACTGGATCTTGACAAACATGAGCTCGTATTATTATTGGAACGACCGTTTACCGGATAATACCGACAAGACTTTGACTCCCGACAAATATTTCGAATCCATTTTGTATACCTATAACGCTGTCACAGCGCCAGACGGCGACCGTTTTTCCTGGATTGAGAGTGATTACACCAAACTAATTTCATCGCTCAATGGAGTGGTTCCAAATGAAATAGGTTTTGATATGACTCTTTATTATAAAGATGCAACCAAAACGGATGTGATCGGCCAAATCAATTATGTAAAAAAGGGTACGCCGGCAGCATCCTCCGGAATCAAACGTGGGATGTTTTTCGACAGAGTGAACGGAACGGTGATGACCGCAACGAATTACCAATATCTGCTCAATATTACCACGGCTGATGTGACCATTGGTTTCGTTGAACCCGTCTACGATTCCAACAATTATGTGACCGGTTATTCAAATACGTTTGACAGGACCTTACAGACAGTCTCTGAATACTCAGAAAATCCGGTTTACATGGATACTGTTTTTGTTATGAATGGTCATAAGATCGGGTATTTCGTCTATCATTTCTTTGCTCCAGATGGAGGTGACAATAGCTATTCATACGACTTAGCCATGAATGAAGTATTCGGCAGGTTTAAGACAGCCGGCATTACCGACCTGATTCTGGATTTGCGTTATAACAGTGGCGGACGGACAACGTCTTCGCAATTGCTTGCCAGCGAGATTGTTCCCGATATTTCGAACACCAAACTGTTCACCTATTATCGATACAATCTGGATTACAACGCAGCAGTTATCAAACAGTACGGAGCCGAATATTTGAAAACCTATTTCACCACGAATGTTCTTAAAAATGATACGGTGATTGGAACGGTGAATAATGTGGGGAACCAGCTTAATGAAAAAGTATATATCCTGACCGGTCCGTATACGGCTTCTGCCAGCGAACAAGTCATCAATGGCCTGTATCCGTATATGGACGTTGTTCTGATTGGTGATACCACCTACGGCAAGAATGTAGCTTCCGCCACTTTTTATGACAAGGGTAATACAAAAAAGAACAATTGGGGAATGCAGCCCATCATCGCTAAATATTTCAACAGTCTGGACAAATCCGATTTTACTGCCGGTTTCGCTCCTGATTTTGTTGTAAATGATGGTGGACTCAATATGAAGGATTTTGGCGACCCTAATGAACCACTGTTGAACACTGCTCTTAATGATATTTTGGGAGTTCAGATACTTCCGATTGTACAAAAAAGATCCGAAGATATTCAGACAGACAAGCTTTTAAGCCTACCAGGCAAACGAATTCGCGGTGCTCAGCTTGATAAAATGCCCTTTTTAGAGTAATTATTGCTCACTTTGCTCATTTTTGAGTAATTTTGCACCCGAATTAAAACAGAGCAAATTATGTCAAACAATTTATTAGCTGGAAAGCGCGGTATTATTTTCGGTGCACTGAACGACATGTCCATCGCATGGAAAGTCGCAGAACGTGTCGTGGAAGAAGGCGCCATCATTACCCTGACCAACACGCCGGTGGCTTGTCGCATGGGAACTGTTATGGAATTGGGTAAACAGCTGAACGCTGAAATCCTGCCTGCCGATGCAACCAGTGTCGAAGACCTCGAAATGGTTTTCTTGAAATCTCAGGAAATTTTAGGTGGTAAAATCGATTTCGTTCTTCACTCCATCGGTATGTCTCCCAATGTGCGCAAAAGACGCACGTATGACGACCTGGATTACAACATGTTGACCACCACGTTGGATATTTCTGCCATCTCTTTCCACAAGATGATTCAGACGGCCAAGAAAATGGATGCCATTGCAGAAAACGGTTCCATCCTGGCGTTGAGCTATGTGGCTTCCCAGCGCTCCTTCTACGGCTACAACGACATGGCTGATGCCAAGTCTTTGCTGGAATCCATTGCTCGTAGCTTCGGTTACATCTACGGTCGTGAAAAAGGTGTCCGCATCAACACGATTTCCCAATCTCCGACCATGACCACTGCAGGTAGCGGTGTGAAGGGTATTGACGGCTTAATCGATTTTTCAGACAAGATGTCCCCACTTGGTAATGCAGATGCCAAAGAATGTGCCGACTATTGTGTGGTCATGTTCTCCGACCTCACCCGCAAAGTGACCATGCAGAACTTGTTCCACGACGGCGGTTTCTCCAGCATGGGTATGAGTCTTCGTGCCATGAATCAATACAATAAGAGCTTCGACGAATTCAAGGATGAAAACGGCAAACTCATCTACGGATAAACAATATCTTTAAATAATTTAGGCAGGGAGGTCCGCAAGGACCTCCCTTTTTTTCAGATTTTCTACAGATTTTCCATTTATCTTTGAAAAAAACAACGATGAAGATTCTGATATTGGAAGACGAAGAAAGCTTGAGGGAAACCATCGTTCACTTCCTTGAAGAAGAAGGCATTCTTTGTGAACAGTCAGGCACCATCGAGACAGCCCATGAAAAGCTGAATTTGTACGAGTACGATTGTCTGCTGGTGGATATCGGCTTACCCGACGGCAACGGGCTGGATGTCATCAAGACGTTGAAAATTAAGCATCCTAACACGGGCATCATCATCATTTCTGCCCGTAATTCCTTAGATGACAAAGTGAATGGTCTGGACCTGGGTGCCGATGATTATATCTCCAAGCCCTTTAACCTAACGGAACTTAATTCGAGGATAAAATCTGTTTACCGACGGCTGAAATTGGCTGGCATGAAGGAACTTGTATTTGGAAATCTTCGCATTTTACCCGAAAGCCATCAAGCTTTTGGCAAGGACGAACCCATCGTTTTGACCAAAAAGGAATTTGACTTACTGATGTACTTTGTATCGAACCTTAGAAGAGTGCTTACCAAGGAATCCATTGCAGAACATCTTTGGGGTGACTTTGCCGATTCGGCCGACTCGTTTGATTTCGTTTATTCGCAAATCAAAAACCTAAGAAAGAAACTGTTGGAAAAGACCGGAGTGGATTATTTCAAAAACATTTATGGGACCGGTTATTCTTTCAATCTAAATGAAAACTGAATGAAACTCCAGACCAAAATAAACTACCGCTTTCTCGGATTGCTGCTGGTCATCTTTCTGGTCGCTGGGCTTTCGTTGTACTTCGTGCTGAATGCGCTCATTAATAACAGCTTGGATGAAATTCTTGAAAACAAGATGGATCGGGTTGAAAAGAACTTGACCAAGCACCCAGCCCTGCTGCTCATTAACGACTATCCGGATCAGACCGTTTTTGTCCGGCATGGAATTCAGCAAAGCGTTCCTGTCTCTTTTAGAGATACGATGCAGATCGACAAGTCGGAAAGGGAACCCATCGAATTCCGTAAAGTGATTTTTGGCGTTAAGTCCGGCCAAGAATTTTATGAGGTGACCATCGTTCAATCCAAATTGGAATCGGAAGATCTAAAAGAACTGATCCTTTGGTTCATGGTGATGCTTTTCGGAATCATTGTTCTGGTCTTGTTTTTCCTGAACAATTGGCTGAGCGCGTCCATCTGGTCTCCGTTCTATCGATCCATCGAGCATCTGAAAACCTATTCGATCGGGAAAAAGAACTCCATGACCTTGGAGACCTCCGACGTCTATGAATTTAATCAACTCAACAAGTCGTTGACTGAAATGATGGATAAGGTGGAAACGGATTTCAACAATCTGAAAGAATTCACCGAAAACGCTTCACATGAAATCCAGACTCCGGTGGCTGTCATCAAGAACAAGCTGGAGTCGGTGCTTCAGGATGAAAGTCTCAACGACAAGCAATATCAGCAGGTGCAATCAGCCTACGAATCCATTACCAAACTCTCCAAAATTAACGAAGGTTTGTTGTTGCTGGCCAAAATTGAAAATAGGCAGTTCCCCGATAGTGTTCAAGTGGACCTAGGCAAACTCGTTCAGGAGCGGTTGGAATTCTTGGAAGAACTGATTGATTTCCGTAAACTCGCGGTTCAGCTTCGATTGGATCAACCCTTCATCGTCCCCATGAATGCTTATCTGGCTGAAATGCTGATCAATAATTTGTTGAGTAACGCCATCAAACACAATGTGGAAAATGGTCTGATCAACCTGACTATGTATCCGGATAAACTGGTCATTTCCAATTCAGGCAAACCCCTTACGGTTGAACCGGAAAAACTATTCCAACGTTTTACCAAACACCATGCCGGCAACGATTCAACTGGCTTGGGACTTGCCATCGCTGCTCAAATCTGTGTCGTTTCCGGTTTGCACCTTGAATACTGCTACAAAGCGGACCTGCACGAACTGATTATTTCACGAAAAGCCTGAATTTGGCGCAATTTCCAGAATTTCTACAAAGTCCTTCCTTTTCTTTGTCGCTTATACGAATCAAAGCGAATGAAGACAAAATCCCTGATCAGCCTTTTCCTATTACTGAATACTGCATTCCTATTTGCTCAATCACCCGATACAAGCCAAGTAAAAGTATCCACCAAAACATTGAAGGCGGTGGAAATCTTGGGCAGAAGATCCACTTTTGTCAACTCCATCGATCGTAAAATCTACAATGTGGGTGAGGATCTGATGAGTAAGACAGGCTCTGTCAGCGAGTTGTTGCAGAATGTACCCTCCGTTCAGGTCGATTTGGAGGGAAATATAAGTCTGAGGGGCTCCTCCGATGTGATGGTGCTGATAAACGGCAAGCCTTCCGCCCTGATGGGAGCAAACCGTGCCGCCGTACTGCAGCAGATGCCGGCCAACACCATCGAGAAGATTGAAGTGATCACGAATCCTTCGGCCAAATACAAACCGGACGGTACTTCCGGTATCATCAACATCGTGCTCAAAAAAAATAAGACACTGGGGTTCAATGGATCTGTAACTTTGAATGCCGGAAACGACAACCGCTACAACGGCAATATCATGCTCAACTACAACCCAGGCAAACTGAACCTTTTCGCTAGCTACAGCCTCCGCCAGGACGACCGTTTGCGTTACGGCGACACGTATCGAAAACGCACCGACCTGATCACGGATTCACTGTCCTATTATAAGTTGCATTCCACCGACCATTCCCGACCAATTTCGCACATCCTTCAGGCTGGAGTGGAGTACAAACTCGATGACCATACTAGAATTGGGACTTCCGGAAGTTTCAATTACCGGGATATGATCCGACGTGCCGTGGATACGAATTCGTTCATGGACTCGGAAGAAACGGTAACCAGAAAATACGACCGTTCCTGGCGCGATCCTGAATATGAAAAGGACCTCGAATTCAACGCATTCCTCCAACATACCTTTTCCAAAGAAGGGCATGAACTGAATTTTGACTTCACTTCCTCCAGGTCTATGGAGCAGGAAGACAATCATTTCACCAATACATACTATATTCCGGTTGGCAATTCGACGTATGACAATACGCTCATCAAGCAGGGTGGCGATGAATCTCAGTTCACGGCGGAATACATCAATCCGATATCAGAGGATATTTCCTTTGAAGCGGGTTATATTTTGGAATCCCGAACTGCTGATATGGATTTCTACGGAGAAAAACTGATTTCGAATGTCTGGGAGGCAGATGTGGAAAAAACGAACAGATTCAAGTTCAATGAACAGATTCATGTGCTGTATTCCACGTATAGTCAGCAAATCGGCGATTTTGGTTTCTTAGCTGGACTGCGAGCAGAAGAAGCGTTGGTGAATACCGATCAGGTCACCATCAATGTCAAAAACCACAACCAATATTTCAGACTGTATCCCTCAATACATACATCGTACAAACTGTCGGAAAATCATGAATTGCAGTTCAATTACAGCCATCGCATCCGTCGTCCGGAAGGGGACGAAATGAATCCGTTCCCCGAATACCGGGATCCTTACAACCTGAGAATCGGAAATCCAGGACTCAAGCCGGCCGACATCCATTCCATCGAATTCGGTTATCAATACAAGAAAAACAATACGACGTTTCTTACAACGGCTTACTACAGAAGCACCTACAACGGTTTCACCGAAATCACGCGATTCATCAACGATTCCATCAAGCTCTCTACCAGCGAGAATCTGGCCAAAAGCAGTTCTGCCGGCCTGGAAGTGATACTTTCCACCAAATTCGGAAACTTTGCAACGATGAACCTTGGAACCAACGCTTTCTATCAAACCATTGATGCTTCCAGCTTGGGTTACAGCAGCAACAAATCGACCGTTTCCTGGAGTGCAAACATGAGCACCGGCCTGAACCTGACCAAAAGCACTGTGATGCAGATCACGTCCAGTTACAGTGCGTTAAGACTGACCCCGCAAGGTCAGCAACTTCCCACCTTTGTGCTAAATACCGGCTTAAAGCAGGAGTTGTTTAATCGCAAAGCTACCGTTCTGTTAACGGTATCCGACTTGTTCAACAGCATGAAAGGAAGGTCTATCATCGATATCCCTGAATTATATGAGTCTAGTGTTAGAAGCCGCAGTGCCAGAATGATTTACCTTGGATTTACCTATACGTTCGGCAATGAGAAAAAAGAAAAGGAAAACGTGATCAAATTTGACAATCAACTCTGATATTAACCCAAAAAATGATTCAAATGAAAAAATTAATGATGATTTTTGCGTTGGCACTTTTTGTAATGATCGGCTTCACGAAGTGTACGAAAGAACATTCCATTGTTGTGCCTGAACCTGTGAAAAAAGCCTTTGCCACAGCTTTTCCTAAGGCCGTAGATGCTGAATGGAGTATTGAAAAAGCAGATACGTTCGAAGTTGAATTCAAGATTGAAAAGGCTGGAATGTCCGCTCTTTTTGATAAGGAAGGGGCATTGCTCGAAACAGAATCGATCGTAGTCCTGAACGCATTGCCTGACACAGCTAAAGCAACCTTATCCAAAGATTTTGCCGGCTATAAATTGGCGGAAATCGAAAAAACCGATGCCAAAGGTGTTGTTACGTACGAAATGAAAGCAGAGAAAGGTGAAACTGAACTTGAATTGGTTTTCGACCAAGGCGGAAAACTACTGAATAAAGTAGTCGCTAAGGAAGAAAAGGAAGAAAAAAAGGACGGAAAGAAAGAAAATAAGGAAGAAGACAAAGATTAAGCCTTCAGCAAGTATCAAAATCCATTCAAAGGGAAGTATAACAGCTTCCCTTTCTTTATTTTGCAAAAGATTATCTATTTTTGTACACCTTTTTAAAGCGTTCAGACATGCTCATCAAGTTGTACGAAGATAGTCCCAATCCACGGGTTGTTCAGAAGATAGCCAATGCATTGCGTGAAGGTGGATTGATCATCTATCCCACCGACACGGTCTATGCCATCGGTTGCGACATATTTCATGCCCGAGCAGTTGAAAAAATCTGCAAGCTTAAAAAGGAAGATCCAAGGAAGGCCAATCTTTCTTTTATGTGCCAGGATCTGAGTCAGGTGGCCGAATACGCCAAAGTAGATACGCCCACGTTCAAACTTCTAAAGAAAAATCTTCCCGGGCCGTTTACTTTCATCCTGAACGGCAGCAGCAAACTTCCCAAATTATTCAAACAGAAGAATACGGTGGGTATCCGCATACCCGATCATGCCATCGTGGAAGCCATCGTGCGAGAACTAGGCAATCCGTTGATGTCCATGACTTTGCACGATCAGGACGACCAATTGGAATACACCACGGATCCAGAACTAATAGATGAACGCTATGGTAATGATGTGGACCTGGTTATTGACGGTGGAGAAGGGGACACACAGGTTTCAACCATTGTAGATTGCACGGGAGAAGTGCCCGAACTGATCCGTCAAGGCAAAGGCTCACTCATATATTGACCATCAACGTTATTGCCCAATATCAAACCCTTGTATAGCCCAGTTGACAGCCATGGAGGCAGCTGAGTTGGCTTGTACGATGGCATAGACACGAGTCCCTGTTTTATTGGCAAACACATATTTTCCTTCGGCATTGTACAGCCTTCCACCTTCCGTTCCGGATGGAATCATGAATTGCTCAAACGATATGCTTCCCAAGTAATTTAGATAGGTATCGTTGTAGTAATCCAATTTGGAATTTGTGATGTTAGAATACAAGCTTTCAGTACCTATGGTAAAAACTTTCTTGGCCGCTGCCGAATGATCTACCCAATATATATTGCTAGTCGACTCAACACTGCCTCTGTACAACATATCGCTGGCTTTTATTTCGCTTGCTGAATAGGTGCGTTTATTGGAACTGAAAATCCGCGTTCCATCATTTGAAAACCAAAATTTTCCACCGGTGTCTGAATCGAAGTTTTCATACAAGTAAGATGCAACATTGGCGCTGGTTGCAAACTTTTCAAGGGCGGACGAACTGGTGACGGTATTGCTCAAATAAATGTAATTGCTGTTCGGTTGGCTTTTTACGAGGGTTTTTTCATAGATTGACCCTGTCAATGTTACTGCACCTGTTTCACCATTCATGCTATAAACTGATTCCCATTGGTCCTCGTTCGGTGTGACGTAACACCAATTGTTCTTACCAAATGTAATGTCCCAAGCATCGCAGGTGATCGGCCAAATATGCAGAACTTTCTTGTTTGTCAGGTCAACATACGTGACATAACCGTTATGACCGACCACAGCGATTGTACCCTCAGCATTTACAGAAACGCATCTCGGTGTCGTTGACAAATCGATACTTTCGATGGCTTTTGTTTCCGGATTTATAATGGATAACCGGTTTGGACTTGTAGAAACGATAATCAGCTTATCCGTCGTTTTATCGTATTCGGCATCGATGATTGCCCGGTCAAGAATCCATTGGTTCGATTTGTAATGGTTGGTTGTGACGGGGACTTTCGTTTCTTCATTCAACTGTGTCTTGAAAACAAGGTTTGATGATAGTACGCCGGTTGTCAACGAAGACCTGTCAATATTGATGGTGATACTGGTAGTATCGCCTTTCGCAAGAGTTCCCGAAGCAGGACTAACTGAAAAATAACTGGGTTTTGATGCAACAGACCAATTCACCGACTGGTTTCCTATGTTGGTAAGTAATACTGTTTTTCGGGTTGAGAAGTAATCGAACAGGATGCTTGTTGTTAGCGCTTCCATTCGAACAATTTCAGGGACAACCATCTGGACTGGGATGGCTGCCAGTTCTTTTTCGGAGTTGGAAGAAATCTTTAGGTCATACGTGTACGTGTCAGCATTCATTCCATTCTGGTTGCATTCGACTACAACGACATCTTCTTCTCCCTTCAGCAAATAACCACCTGAATTGGAGAAGCTGAGCCAGGCTGGCTTTTCTCCGATAGACCATTCCAGCATCCCAGTGCCGGTATTCTTTATTTTCAGTGAAACAGTTTTCGTATCGGCCGAAAAGGATAGAGCAGACTGGTTGATTCCAATGACAGGGTGGCTCCCGACATTCATGTAAACTTCTACGACCGCAGTTCCGGCAAAATCGGAAATAAAACTGACTTTGCTGTGATAAACACCTTGATTCATGCCCTTAACATTGGGAACCAACCGAATGGAGTTGATGCCATCTCCAAGTGTGCCCTCTGTTTTGGACGGTCGCAACCAGGAAGGATAATCTGTCATGACATAGTCGACACTTCCTTTTGGTCTGGTAGACAGAAAAATCTCTTTAAAGGCTGCAGTATCCGACAAAACCAAGGTGTCAGGAGAAGCAATCAACTGGATGTTGCTCGGTAATGATTCTTCTAACTTGCAGCAAGTCAGGCCAATTACCATCACTAATAAACCGAGTGCGGTAATCCATTTATTTTTTATTGACATTATCTGATCATTTGTTGCGAATATACGAATATATCCTTTACAATTAATGTCAAAATTCAAATGTTATTTAAGAGTTTTTTTTCCTGATTGAGTCCCTTTCGATTTTTCCTGTTCTACGATTTCATAAACCACTGGAGGACGTTTCAAGGCTCTAATAATCAATACGATACCAATAATAATGAATGGAATACTCAGCCTTTGTCCCATGTTCAACGCCCAACCGGCTTCAAAGATTTCCTGATCCTCTTTGACGAATTCAATCAAGAAACGAGTGAAGAAAATCCCGATGAAGAAGATGCCGATGAGCAACCCTTCCTGCGCTTTGGCTTTTACTGTTTTCCAATAAAGCAGGTATAAGATTACAAAGGTGGCCAAATAACAAAGTGCTTCGTAAATCTGAGTAGGATGGGATGGCTGAGAAAAAATGGGAGCTGCTCCACGTTGCCATTCGCGTACGTTTTCAATAAAACGGAATCCCCAGGGTAAATTGGTGGGGTGTCCGTATATTTCGTGGTTCATCAAATTACCTATGCGGATCAGGGCTGAAACCAATGCCACTGGAATGGCTAATCGGTCAAGCGTCCATAACATGCTCCGTTTGGTAACTCTTTTAGAGTAAATCCAAATGGCGATCAATATACCGATGGTGCCTCCGTGACTGGCAAGGCCACCTTCCCATATCTTGAGGATTTCAAGCAAATGCTGTGAGTAATAATCCCAGGCGTAGAAAAAAACATGCCCCAACCGTGCTCCAATGACAGTTGCCGCAATTACATAGATGAACAGTGTATCCACCCAAGTGTCCTTGACTTTTTCATTTGCAAAAATCTTGGTCATCATGACTAATCCAAGATAAAATCCGATCGCGAAAAAAAGTCCGTACCAACGAACTTCCCATCCGCCAAGAATGAAAAGATCAGGTCTGGCTGTCCAGGTGATGTATGAAAGCATAGGGTTCAATATTTGATGCAAAAGTACGGTTTTTTTATAAATAAAAAAGCAGCGGATTTACTGCCATTACCTTTAGCAAAATACTGAATGATTGAGATAAAAGAATCAGAATAGATAGCAAAAAAAGGGTTATGTACAACATTTTCGTGAAAAGACCTTGGTGTAGCGATAAATACGAGTATATTTACCTGAAACTGTCTGGATAGTGGGGTACATTCGTGTATTCAGAATTGTCAAAGAAGATTTAGTTTTGTTACTTTCTTGTGCCTTAATCTAATGCCAACTAACATATTTAAACTCTCATGAAAAAACTAATTACAACTTGCGCATTTTTAATGCTTGTGTCAGGTATTTTTGCCCAGGAATTTACTGAGGAGGGTATTGTATATAACATCACCCCTGACAATACCGTAGCAGTTACGAGTTATACACCTATATTTCCAAATCCTACTAACATACCTTCTACAGTGTTTATTCGGAAAAAGCTTATAAAGTTACTTCGATAGGAGATAATGCATTTTACAATTGCACTGTCTTAACTTCCATTACCATTCCAAATTCTGTTACATCGATAGGAGATCAGGCATTTTACAATTGCGATAACTTAACTTCCGTTAACATTCAAGGTCCTGTAACATCTATTGGAAGTAATGCATTTTGGGGTTGCAGAAGCTTAACTTCCGTTGACATTCCAAGTTCTGTAATTTCTATTGGAAGTAATGCATTTTACGGTTGCAGCGGCTTAACTTCCATTACCATTCCAAGTTCCGTTACTTCGATAGGAGATCAGGCATTTTACAATTGCAGTAACTTAACTTCCGTTGACATTCAAGGTTCTGTAACTTCTATTGGAAATTATGCATTTCAGAATTGCTACGGCTTAACTTCTATCACTATTCCAAGCTCTGTTACTTCGATAGGAAGTTCTGCATTTCAGGGTTGCTCCAGCTTAACTTCTATCACCATTCCAAGTTTCGTAACTTCGATTGGAGAATATGCATTTTACGATTGTACGGGTCTCACTACCATTACTTGCTCAAGCAGCACACCGCCCACCTTGGGAACCGGTTGTTTTGATAATATAACCACCATTACGAATGTTTATGTTCCCGGCGATGCAGCGGTAATAGCCTATAAAGCAAATGCAGACTGGATTGCACGCTTCCCTGGAACAATTATTAAAAAAATGCTTCCTATTACTGTGGATGGTATTGTATATAACATAACCTCTGCAAATACCGTAGAAGTTACAAGTAAAACGCCTAAATATACAGGTAGTATTGCCATTCCTTCTACGGTGATTTATTTGACAGAAACTTATAATGTAACATCGATAGGAAATTCTGCATTTAACGATTGCAGGGGTTTAATCTCCATTTCCATTCCAGGTTCCGTTACTTCGATAGGAAGTAATGCATTTTTCCAGTGTTCGGCCTTAACTCTTTTTACCATTCCAAGTTCCGTAACTTCGATTGGACAAGGTGCATTTTTCGGGTGTACTGGTTTAACTTCCATTACCATTACCATTCCAAGCTCTGTAACTTCGATAGGAAATCAGGCATTTGGGAATTGTACACATTTAACTTCCATTACCATTCCAAGCTCTGTAACTTCGCTAGGAAGTCAAGTATTTGGGGGTTGTTCACTTTTAACTTCTATTGATGTAGCTGTTAATAATGCAAATTATTCAAGCACCAATGGTGTTCTATTTAATAAAGATAAAACCACAATTGTTTGTTATCCGGGTGGGGGGCAAGCCGTATATACGATTCCAAGTTCCGTAACTTCGATAGGAAGTAATGCATTTAATAATTGCACCAGCTTGACTTCCATTACCATTCCAAGTTCCGTTACTTCGATTGGAGATTGGGCATTTTACAATTGCACGGGTTTAACCGCAGTTACCATTCCTAGTTTCGTTACTTCGATTGGAGATTATGCATTTGAGAGTTGCAGCGGCTTAACTTCTATTACCATTCCAAGTTCTGTAACATCGATAGGAGATGGTGTATTTTACCTGTGTACTGGTTTAACCTCCATTACCATTCCAAGTTCTGTAACTTTGATTGGAAGTAATGCATTTATGAATTGCTCCGGCTTAACTTCCGTTACCATTCCAA
>Ga0209430_1000806_pt1 | contig 27314 bp, 23 predicted proteins | sample BarGraIncub1133A_FD_184504 | JGI IMG/M metagenome (GOLD analysis project Ga0209430, IMG submission 184504) | Arctic peat soil microbial communities from Barrow, Alaska - Barrow Graham LP Incubations 11-33A (SPAdes) (version 2) | ecosystem: Environmental > Terrestrial > Soil > Wetlands > Peat... | reverse complement strand
TGCCATCTTTGACGCCGACTGCTTTCAGAATACCCGGTGAATATGGCAATGTGAATGTAGCCTTGAATTCTTGCGCAAGGGTCGTCGGCAATTCGCTGATTAATTTGTCGTTCAGGTAGAGTCGGACGGAAGGGTATTTGGAATAGACTTCCACTTGGATATCTTTGCCTTCTCTGCCTGGCCACGTCCAGCTTTCCCAAGTGGGGAAGACGGACCACAGGGTTTCATGGATTTTACCAGTATCGGGGTTGGGTTCTCTGACGGCCATATAGAGTTTCTCGGTGTTGTTCCACAACAGGTTTCGATAATGCGAAATGGGTTTCCGCCAACCCAACAGGTCAATATCGCCGCAATAGGCACCATGCCAAGGAAAATAATCGTGCTGCCAATGCTCGCCCTTAAGTTCGCCAGGGTAGTAATTGCGACCGATGGCAGATTCTCCTAAATAATCGAGTGCGGTCCAGACCACATCACCAATGACATAGTCTTGACTTTGAACAGCATTCCAGTTTTTAAAGGATTCTTTTGGATAGGATTCGGTTTGTAGGATAATGCGTGACGGAACGCGTTTGTGGTCGCTTTCCGCATACTGCAAATCGTAGTTGTAACCGCAAACGTCGTGCGCTGCCATAAGTGGATCGAATATTTCCCAGCCTTGGTTCCAGGTGGTCATGGCGGAAGTAACCGGTCGGGTCGGGTCCATTTTTCGGATACAACCGGCAAGCATTTTTGCCGTTTCCACCGCTTGTGGCTCTACGCGTTCGATAATTTCATTGCCGATGCTCCACATGATGACAGAAGGATGATTACGGTCGCGCAGGACCATGGATTCGAGGTCGCGCTGCCACCATTCGTTGAAAATGCTGGCGTAGTCGAAAGGATTCTTGGCGGTTCTCCAACCGTCGAAAGATTCGTCAATGACCATCAGCCCGAGCCGATCGCAGGCGTCTAGGAAGGCTTCCGAAGGCGGGTTGTGCGACGTGCGGACGGTATTGAACCCAGCCGATTTAAGCAGTTCCACCCGACGTTCCTCAGCCCTGTCGAAAGCTGCTGCGCCTAAGCAACCGTTGTCGTGATGCATACAACCACCGTTTATCTTGACGGTTTTGCCGTTCAGTTCAAACCCTTTTTCGGCGGAGTATTTCAGCGTCCGAATGCCGATATCGAACGATTCTTCATCGATGGTTTTATTGCCTTGCAATACGCGAACTATGGCTTGATACAGTTTCGGATTTTCAGGCGTCCAAAAGGTCGGTTTCAGCACAGAGAGGTTTTGCAGTACATCCTTTTCACTGTTAGCCGGAAGCTGAACATCAGTCATTGTTTTGCTGCCTGCGAGTTCTGTTGCCAAATGGATTTGTTGAGGTTGATCGGTTTCGTTTTTAACGACCGTTCTAATTTCGACTGAAGCCTTTTCATCACTGACTTCGGACGTGGTGATAAATGTGCTCCATTGTTTGAGGTGCAAGGGTTCTGTCACTCGCATCCAAACATGTCGGTAAATGCCGGAGCCGCTATACCAACGGCAATTGATTTGCTTCGAATTATCCACCCGAACGGCCATTGTATTGGTTTTTGAGAAGTTCAGATAAGGTGTCAAGTCCAGGTTGAAGGCAGTGTAACCGTAGGGATGCACGCCGAGCGAGTGATCGTTGATAAAGACTTCAGCATTCATATAGACACCATCGAAACAGATGGTGATGCGTTTCCCTTTCCACGCAGAGGGGGCTTGGAAAGTTTTTCGGTACCAGCCTTCGCCTGCTGGGAAATAACCACCCGCACCGCCCATCGGATTGGTTTGCTCTATCTTGCCTTCGATGCTCCAGTCGTGGGGCAAGTCCAGGGTGCGCCAACCCGAGTCGTCGAAGTTTTCGGAAGGGGCAGCCGGAAAGGTTCCCAAACTGAATTTCCAGTCGTTGTCGAAAAGGGTTTTGGCATTTATGGTCATACAGAAATGGGTTATAATCAGAGCGATAAGCAAGGTTTTGGTGTATTTCATCGGGATCAATGTGTTGTGTTATCGTTGTAAAGCAAAGCTACACTTTTTAGATAATATTCTGAACACTTTATCGTCAATTACCTACCACTTATTGTTCAATTCTAAATTTGAGGTATCTTTAAATCTAAATTCATTTTATATGATTTCATCCAAATTAATCTGGCACAAGGCTTCATTAAACTGACAGTTCCCATTCTGGGGATGCATCCAGTCTGGTCAAACAAAAAAGGGTGCATTTTCGGAAGTACAGGGGATTTTGTCAAACTCGATCATATTGTACTTGAGTAGCTTTGTTATCAATTATTTTTTGCAACTGTTTGCAAGCGACATCCAAAATACCTACAATAAGGTATAACCAAATTATCAAATGAAGTATACTTTTACTACTATTATTAATTGACTTAGAACCAAAAGTTTACTATTTTTGAAGACTGCACAAAATGATTATGAAATATGATATTGGGATCATCGGCGGAGGCCCGGCTGGTTACAACGCCGCAGAAAAAGCTGCTGAAAACGGTTTGAAAACAATTCTGTTTGAACGAAATGTAGTTGGTGGTGTTTGTCTCAACGAAGGTTGCATACCGACAAAAACCCTGTTGTATTCGGCAAAAGTTCTGGAAAACGCGAAAACAGCATCCAAATACGGCGTAAAGATCGAAGAGGCTCCATCTTTTGATCTGGAACAAATCATCCATCGAAAGGATAAGGTCGTTAAACAAATGACAGCCGGTGTAAAAATGAAATTGGAAAACGCAGGGGTCACCGTCATTCATGGAGAAGCCAGTTTATCGGGCGAAGAAGATGGGAACATTCGGATTCTTTGTGAAAAGGATATCTATTTTACTACCTACATATTGTTATGCACGGGTTCTGAAACCGTCATACCTCCAATTAAGGGATTATCTGATATTGATTATTGGACCTCTAAGGAAGCGTTGGAATTAAAAGAATTACCTAAATCACTCGCGATTATCGGTGGCGGGGTCATTGGCATGGAGTTCGCCTCCTTTTTCAACAGCATGGGTGTCAAGGTCAGCGTCATTGAAATGATGCCTGAGATTTTGGGAGCGATGGACAAAGAGACTTCAAAAATGTTGCGGATGATATATGCCAAAAAAGGCATCGAGTTTCATCTGGATACAAAAGTGACCGAAGTGAGTGCCTCACAGGTTATCGTAGAAAAGAACGGGAAGCGTTCTGTCGTTGAAACAGAAAGGATACTGCTAAGTGTCGGTCGAAAGCCGATTACTAAAAACTTGGGGCTGGAAACCTTGAACATAGAAATGGACCGTAGTGCCGTCAAAGTAAACGAATTCATGCAAACATCACATTCTCAAGTGTATGCCAGCGGCGACATTACTGGTTTCTCCATGTTGGCACATACTGCTTATAGAGAAGGCGAAGTGGCTATCAATTGCATTTCCGGAATGGAGGACTCCATGTCCTATCGTGCTATTCCCGGCGTGGTCTATACCAATCCGGAGATAGCAGGAGTCGGGGAGACTGAGGAATCCTTAACGGAAAAAGGCATACCATTCAGCGTTTTAAAATTACCCATGGCTTATTCAGGCCGGTTTGTGGCTGAAAATGAGCAGGGAAGCGGGCTTTTTAAGCTGATCACAGACTTGGATGGTCACATCATTGGCTGTCATATTCTCGGGAACCCTGCATCCGAAATCATCGTCGTAGCAGGAATGGCCATTGAAAGTGGTTTTACTGTGGAGGAATTCAAAAGAATTGTGTTCCCACATCCAACAGTGGGGGAAATCATTCGCGAAAGTTTATACGCCTAAAAACATGATTTGCATCGATAATCGCCATACGGACGCCTACTTCAACTTGGCAGCAGAAGAATACCTGCTGGATAACTTCTCAAGTGATGTGTTCATGTTGTGGCAGAACGATTCGGCTGTGATCATTGGCAAAAATCAGAACATTCAGGCGGAAGTAAACCTGGATTTCGCACGGGAAAACAAAATAAAGGTGGTACGCAGACATACTGGGGGCGGCGCGGTCTATCACGATTCAGGCAATCTAAACTTGACGTTCATCGAAACTGACGATCATCCCGATTTTGGGAAATATACCAAACGGATTTTGGAGATGCTTTCTTTGATTGGAATTCATGCCCAAGCGGACGAACGCCAATCGATCTATATCGATGGATTGAAAATCTCTGGTTGCGCGCAATTCGTACGTAAAAACAAAGTACTGTTCCACGCGACATTACTCTTTTCATCCGATCTGAATTACCTGACCTCTACGTTGAACAGCCTATATACCGTTCCTGAAACGGAAACCACCAAGAAGCACTATGTGAAATCCGTGAAAAGTCCGGTGACAAACATCAGTGAGCATTTACCTGAACCAATAAAACTAAACGATTTCAAGAGGTTGATACTAAATGACATTCTTGTAAACGCGGATAACAGCATTTATGCATTCAGCAAAGAAGATACGACAGCCATCAACAGGCTAAAAATGGAAAAATATGTCACAAACAACTGGAACTTTCAAGCTTAAAATTTAAGAACATGTCAATATTTGAATTAAAGATGCCCAAACTGGCAGAAAGCATTACCGAAGGCACCATCGTCAGTTGGTCCGTAAAAGTAGGCGACTCGGTTGTGGAAGATGATATTCTTTTTGAGGTGACCACTGCCAAAGTGAACGCTGAAGTACCATCACCTGTAGCAGGTACCATTCAGAAGATACTATTTCAGGAAGGAGAGATTGTAGAGGTTGGAGCCGTTGTTGCGCTGATCGATCTTGAAAGCGGCGAGCACACAGTAGAGGCGGAATCTGCAGTTGTTGCAGCTCCTGAACCTCCTAAAACAGCTTCCGCTCCGAAAGACCAGGAAGAAGTCAAATGGTATTCACCAGCAGTACTTCATACGGCCAAAGAAGCAGGCATTCCGACTTCAGAGTTGGATCGCTTACCCGGCACTGGCTATTTGGGACGATTGAGCAAAAAGGACGTCACTCTCTACATTGAACAAAAGAAAAACGGTGGTTCAGCACCCGTCGCAACATCCGCTCCCAGTAAAAAACTTTTGCCTGTTCATCCACCACTTCCGAACTTCTCAACGGAAAGTGCCTCCGGTGATATGACGATCGAAATGGATCCGGTTGCCCGCATCATTGCCGAACGCATGCTTCAATCCAAACAGATTTCACCACATGTAACCACGGTTGTCGAAGTGGATGTCACCAAGTTGGTTTACTGGCGCAACCGCCAAAAAAGCGAGTTCCTCCAACAAGAAGGCATCAACCTGAATTACCTCCCGGCCATTGTTGAGGCGACGACCAAAGCACTGAAAGAATTCCCGAAAGTCAATGCATCTGTTGAGGGTACTCGATTTATCCTCAAAAAGCAGATCAACGTGGGCATTGCCGTGGCATTGGACGACGGAAACCTGATCGTACCTGTCATTCAAAATGCTGACAAGCTTAGCATCAGCGGACTGGCGCATTCCATCGATACGCTGGCAACTAAGGCGCGTTCCAACAAACTCAAATTCGAAGAGATTCAGGGCGGAACCTTTACCATCACCAATTTCGGAACATTCAGGAACCTGTTCGGAACCCCTATCATCAATCAACCCGAAGTGGCCATTCTGGGCATCGGTTATATCGAAAAGAAGCCTTCTGTGATTGAAACGCCAGAAGGGGACGTCATTGCCATCCGGCATAAGATGTACTTGTCCTTGTCGTACGACCACCGCATCATCAATGGTGCTGTCGGGGGTGCTTTTGTGAAACGAATTGCCGATTATCTTGAAAACTGGGAAAAATGAAAAAATACGACATCCTCACAACCGACACATCCATTCTAAAGGAATGGTATCATTTAATGACCCTCGGTCGCGCTATTGACGAGAAAGCCCCCGTCTATCTGATTCAATCCTTAGGTTGGTCCTATCACGCACCATACGCAGGCCATGACGGAATTCAACTGGCCATCGGTCAGGTCTTTACAAAAGGTGAAGACTTTCTTTTTCCCTATTACAGGGATATGCTTACGGTTCTTTCTGCAGGAATGACTGCAGAAGAAATCATATTGAATGGTATCTCCAAAGCCACGGACGTGGCCAGTGGAGGACGCCACATGTCCAATCACTTTGCTAAACCGGAGTGGCACATTGAGAATGTTTCCTCCGCCACCGGGAATCACGATTTGCATGCGGTAGGTGTTGCACGTGCTATTTCGTATTATGGGAAAAAGGGCGTGGCAATTGCCTCTCATGGAGAAGCTGCAACTTCAGAAGGATATGTCTATGAAGCCATAAACGGAGCAAGCAAGGAGAAGTTGCCCGTCATCTTCGTTCTGCAAGACAATGGATACGGTATTTCCGTTCCAAAGCAGGATCAAACGGCCAACCCTAAGGTCTCGGACAACTTTTCCGGATTTAAGAACCTGAAAATAATCCATTGCAACGGCAAGGATGTTTTTGATTCCATAAACGCCATGACGGAAGCCCGCGAATATGCCATTGCCACGAGCAACCCCGTTATTGTTCATGCAAACTGTGTCCGAATTGGTTCCCACTCCAACTCCGACAAACATACCCTGTACCGGGATGAATCGGAACTTTCGTATGTGAAAGCAGCCGATCCTTTAAAAAAATTCCGTCGTATGTTATTGCGATACAACCGTTTTACTGAGGAAGAGCTCAAGCAGATTGAAGAAGAGTCCAAAAAAGAACTGACCCTTGCCAACCGCAAAGCCATGGCTGCGCCAGATCCAGATCCGGCAAGTGTTCTGAACTTTGTGATGCCGGAACCTTACCAGCCCTTAAAATATATTGACGGAACGCACCATGAAGAAGGTGAAAAGAAGACGTTGGTCACTGCACTAAACGAAACGTTGAAGGCGGAGTTCCGCAACAATCCAGATACTTTTCTTTGGGGGCAAGACGTAGCAAACAAAGAAAAAGGCGGTGTATTCAATGTCACCAAGGGATTGCAGTTGGAATTCGGTAATAAGCGTGTGTTCAATGCTCCCATTGCTGAAGACTATATCATTGGTACTGCAAACGGAATGAGCCGTTTTGATAAAAAAATCCGAATAGTCATCGAGGGTGCAGAGTTTGCCGATTATTTTTGGCCGGGTATCGAACAGTTTGTGGAATGTACCCATGATTATTGGCGAAGCAATGGGCAATTCGTTCCGAACGTCACCGTGCGTCTGGCATCTGGTGGATATATAGGCGGTGGACTTTACCATTCACAGAACCTGGAAGGCGCTCTGACAACACTGCCCGGGGTACGCATTGTTTATCCATCCTTTGCTGACGATGCCGCTGGTTTGTTGCGCACAAGCATGCGCTCCAAAGGCTTCACCATGTTTATGGAACCCAAGGCTTTATATAATGCGGTTGAAGCTGCAACGCCGATTCCGGAAGACTTTGAGGTGCCCTTTGGTAAAGCACGCATCCGTCGGGAAGGCGATGAACTTAGTATCATCACTTACGGAAATACCACGCATTTATGCTTAAAAGTAGCCGAAAGGCTTCAAAAAGAGCAAAACAGAAAGGTGGAAGTCATCGACCTCCGTTCCTTGATCCCGCTCGATAAAGAAACCATCTTTGAATCGGTAAAGAAAACCAGCAAAGTGCTTATCGTGCACGAAGACAAGGTCTTTTCCGGTTTTGGTGCTGAGCTTGCTGCGACGATAGGTACAGAAATGTTCCAATCCTTAGATGCTCCCATTCAGCGAGTTGGATCCCTGTTTACCCCGGTTGGTTTTCATCACAATCTGGAGAAAGCGATACTGCCAGACGAAGAACGAATTTTTAAGGCTGCCCTTGAATTATTAGCATATTAAAACAATGAAAAAGATAGGACTTTTCTTTGGGACAAGTACCCACAAAACCGCCGCTGTAGCAAAAAAGATTCAGGAGGCTTTCGGAGAGCCTGCAATAGATATTGTTTCTATAGAAGAGGCTTGGCAAAAAGATTTTGAAGCTTATGACTTTATCATTGCCGGTGCTGCCACCTGGTTTGATGGAGAATTGCCAACGTATTGGGATGAAATCATACCAAAACTGCTTACTCTGAATCTGAAAGACAAGAAAGTGGCTATTTTCGGTCTCGGAGATCAGGTAAAATTCCCGGACAATTTTGTAGATGGTATCGGCATTTTGGCAGAAGCCTTTATTACTACCGGTGCTACGATTGTAGGTTTGACTTCTGCAGAGGGTTACAAATTCAATAAATCGCAGGCACTGATTGGTGGCCATTTTGCCGGTTTGGCTCTGGATATTGAAAATCAACGGGATAAAACGGATGCTCGCATCAAGGAATGGGTGGAAGCACTAAAAGAGGAGTTTAAATAATGTTGCTTGATTATTTGGAGCCTGTCTGCATTTCGGCAGCTTTTGCGGCTTTTTTCCTCTTTGCGGCATCAGTGAATGCTTTGTAAAGCGCTTTCCAATTGCGTCCATTGGAGTTCAAGTACTGCTCATTTTTCGATTTATAGATTTCAAAAATGGCTGAGATCTGTTTCATGCTTTTGTAATCCACTGCTATCTCCCGAGCTGTTTTCAAGTTGGTAAGAATGACTTTTTCTTCTTCGACAGTAAGATCGGGTACTATGGATTTATAACCACCTAATGTGAAAGCGACTTTCCCTATGGTATATTTATCGAGCACCAATTCAACCTGATTTTCCGTAAGATCTTTCCGCAAAGCCGCCATTAGGTTCAGATGTACGGAATCAGGCTGGGACGAATCTACAATCATCTGACGATCCAAAGTCGTCAATTTATCGCCTGTACGTGGGTTGTTGCCTTCTGGAACCATGGTGAAAGGATGATTTTTATTCCAATCATAAATCGATTTCAAGTGCGTAAAAACAGCGAATTGAACCCTGCTTTCTTTCGCCCCATCATTCAGATTCAAGGCTGAAACCCATTCAGTTGCTTTCTTTTTCAATTCCAAATCGGATGTTTCTGTATTTGAAACAGAGGTTTGAGCTTGAAGCGAGGTGAGGACAATTAAGAAAAATAGAAGAAGAAAATTAATTTTTTTCATAGGAATATAATTAGGAATAAATGGTTGCAATTTAGTTGATGATTCATTTTTTAGGGTATAATTGATTTTTCAATGCCATTAATTGGTTTTTTTATCGTGGTGTATTGGATTTTCAAAGAATCCACCTAATTTAGCGACTTATTTTTGAAAAGCATGAACAACACAGTAGATCGTTTTTTCGTACCTCTTGTAGACCAACTGCAAAAAATTCTTTTTTGGGACCCTTTTGCTGCGCTCGGGTTGCATCTCGGAGCAAAAGTTCCATTTATTGTCGTATGGCTCATAGCCGGAGGTCTCTTTTTTACACTTTATCTAAAGTTTATAAATATTAGTGGCTTCAAGCACGGTGTCAAATTAGCGCTTGGGCTGGATAAGCGGTCTGTTGGTGGAGGCGAAACCTCTCATTTTCAGGCTGTTTCGCAAGCGCTTTCATCTACAGTCGGCATGGGAAACATCGCCGGAGTGGCAGTAGCCATTTCATTGGGAGGCCCAGGCGCCACTTTCTGGATGATCGTCGCTGGTTTCTTGGGTATGTCCTCCAAATTTGCAGAATGCACCCTAGGTGTCAAATACAGGGTGGTCGACAAAAAAGGTGGAATTTCAGGTGGCCCGATGTATTACCTCAGGGATGGATTGAAGGAACTCGGCTGGCCCCGTTTGGGTAAGTTCCTGGCATACGTGTTTGCCATCATCATTTCTTTTTCTGCATTTGGCATCGGAAACATGTTTCAGTCAAACCAAGTACATTCCCAACTTTCAGTCATGTTCCCAGCCATTGCTCCGCATGGTTTCTGGGTAGGTGTAGGTTTAGCCTTTCTGACAGGGCTGGTCATCTTGGGTGGCATTAGAAGTATCGCCAGGGTTTGTGATAAATTGTTTCCCACAATGGCCATTTTATATATTGGCATGTGTCTGTTGATCATCTTTGCTAATATTTCTCAGATCGGAAATGCGTTTCAGGTCATCTGGGATGGCGCATTCACGCCCGATGCTGCAAAAGGTGGAATTGTAGGAGTTTTAATCATGGGTTTCCGCCGAGCTGCTTTTTCCAACGAGGCAGGAATCGGTTCAGCGGCTATTGCTCATTCAACTGTCAAAACGACCAGGCCGGTTACCGAAGGCTATGTTGCCTTGCTGGAGCCGTTCATCGATACGGTTGTTATTTGCACCATGACTGCCCTGACCTTGATTTTCTCTGGTGTCTACCTGAATCCCAATCACTTGGAAGGTGCACAACTCACTTCGGCAGCCTTTTCAACCTTTGCTCCCTGGGCACCTTATGTGCTCTTACTCTGCATGTTTCTTTTCGTCTATTCGACGCTCATTGGATGGTCTTATTACGGTGTAAAAGGATTTGATTTCCTGTTCGGAGGCATTACGGAACGTCTTACCGGCAAACGGATTTATGCTGAAAAGTTCTATCAGGTTCTATTTCTTATCATGATCGTTGTGGGAACCACTACCAGTCTGACCGCCATCATCGACTTTTCAGACATGTTGGTGTTGACTATGGCAGTGCCAAACATTATCGGATTGTATATGATGGCCCCAGTATTGAAGAAGGAGATCAAGAATTATCAGGAGTCATTAAAAAAGGGATGACTTAGTCTGACCAAATCATCCCTTTAAAGGTACTTATTTATTGATCTTGAATTGAATGGGAATGGCATACTTCACAGGTATACTTTTCCCATTTTGTTTACCGGGAATCCAATTAGGCATGTTCAAGACAACGCGCATGGCTTCCTTGTCTAGGTCGGGATCTACTGAAGTCATTACCTTGACATCAACCACAGTTCCCTGAGCGCTGATCACACAGGAACAGACGACACGGCCTTCCGCACCTTTGGCACTAGCACTAGCTGGATACTTTATACTGTTTCTAAGATATTCCCCCAAAGCCGTATCACCTCCAGGGTATTGTGGCATCTGCTCCACCCCGAAGACTCCGTCAGTGTTTGTTGGATTTTCCACCTTCTTTTCGGTGGATTCGACAGCAGCGTATCCAACCACTACGATTTCGTTCATTGACAACGTGTTTTCTTCCAATTGAATTGTTAGCGACTCCATGACGGAACATACAACCTGTTTAAAACCTACGCAGGAGAATTTTAGTTTATTGCTGCGATTCTTTACCTTCATTTCAAAAGTGCCGTCCTCTTTTGTGATTGTGTAATTGAGTATTCGGTTAGATGGGTCAACTTCAACCACATTGACAGAACCCAACGGTTGCTTATCTGATGAACGCAATACTTTACCCGTCACATTGATTGACGAATTGACAGGATCCGTAGTTTTCTGAGCACTAGCCGTTGTTGCCTGAGCTTCATTGTAAGCCAGTAAATCTTCAACGCGTGATGGTACTGCTTTTTTAACCTCTCCAGAGTTGTTATTTCCGGAGTTCTCACTATTTTTGTCAACAGAACGCATAGCAGTCTCGGCCTGAGCCAAAACATTTGTTTCCACATTTGTAACATCGGGTCGGGCAAATGCAAGCATCGTGAGACATGCAAGCGGGAGTACATAAACATACTTCAACCGCGCCCAAGGACTGGATTTTTCTTTTAACATCATGGTTATACGTTTTTTAAGTGAACTGTGATTAAAGCTGTTGGCCATAGAGTAGAGCCTTGTGCCAACAGCTTTTTTAATGATTAATAATTGATATTGTTTTGCATCTACGCCTTGTTTGAGTACCATGTCGTCCGCTTCGAACTCATGGATGGTTTGTAATTCCTGCTTCAGCAACCACGCTGCAGGATTGAACCATTGAAAGAAAATGCAGAAATCTGCAACGATTAGGTCCCAGGAATGCTTCTTGTGAATATGTGCCAATTCGTGCGTAAGTATCACATTCCCATTCTCTTCCATATCTTTTTCTGAAATGAGAATGTATCTCATCCAGCTGAATGGTGCAATGTGTTTGCTGTGAACCAAAAGGGTGAAATGGGGTTCCTTGCATTCCACACGACTGTTGCGTATCAGTTTGAACATCCTAAGCAGAGACCACAACTGGCGTGATGCGCAAAAAAGCATGCCTGCCAGGTACGTCAGCATCAATAGATCAAACCACAAATGGGATGTTTCTGCAACAGGCTCTGGAACGGTATTATTTATGATTTCGACAGGTTTGGCTTGCATTACAAAATCTTCCAACACCACCATTGGCGGCAAAACATCCGAAGAAGAAGCAAGACTGAATTTTCCAAAGGGAATCAGGAAGGTTAGCAAAAAAAGGCTGAGCAAAGCAATTCTGTTGAATCGGTGAAACGTGTCTTTACTAAGCAATAGCTTGTAAAACAGATAGAATAGGATCAGGCAGATGGCCGATTTGATGATATAGATTAAGAAGGTTCCCATGGTATTACTGGTGTGCTTTTTCCACTTCTGCAATCAGCATTTTTAAATCGTCTAAGGAAATGGATTCTTCCTTTACCAAAGAGGACACAGCTCCCAAATAGGAGTTGTCGAAGTATTTCGTGATGACATTCTTGAGCGTAGCCTTGCGGAAATCTTCTTCACTGACCAGTGCAAAATACTGATAGGTATTCCCGTAGGCCGTGTGGGAAAGAAAGCCCTTTTCTTCCAAACTACGAACGTTGGTTGAAAGCGTATTGAAATGAGGTTTCGGTTCCTCAAAAAAATCCAGGATTTGTTTCACGAAAAGAGGACCTTTTCCCCAGAAAAAATCCATGATTTCTTCTTCTTTTGCGGTAAGTGATTTCATGTATAAAAATTTAATTGCACAAATAAACTAAAAGAATTAGTTTGATAACTACTAAATATAGTTAAAAAACTATAACGGTTAGTTGTCGTGTCCCAAATGAGGTCAAACAGGTAAGTTGAATTTTTTTTATCTATATTTGATTGATTTCTGACAAAAGTTTTCTGCCTCATCCAGTAACTTTGTCAAAGAAATAAATCTTATTAATTCATGAATAAAGGTATCCTCGCTGTCATCACTCTGTTGTTTGGATTCGGAATGTCGCACATAGTAGCACAATCTATCAATCCCATTGTTGCACAGCCTGTTCCTGATCGAACGGTAACATTCAGTGTATCGGATACTGGTGTTCCAAAACCGATCGTTTGGGGTTTGGACTTGGCATGGCTCAGTGAATCAAACATTCGGCGCGGCATTGCTTTTATGGGAGCCGATCAAGTGGATGTCGTAAGGGCATCGTTTCAGCCAACTTATCCGTTAGTAAATGGTGACCTGCAAACGGCACAAATTACCGATCTAAATACACGTCTTAACCTGATTGCATTGACCGGTACAAAAACAAAAGTGGTGTTGAATTGCGACCATCCAAGCGTCGATGCATCCTATTTAGGCAATGCTGTGAACTGGGCGCAGTTGATGGACGTGACGACGAGACGTGTCCAAGAGCGAGGCCGTACCGTGGTCTCCATTTCCCCCTTTAATGAGCCTGATTTTGGTTGGGGACAGTATACAGGACAAAATGGCCAACTTGACTTTTATAATATTTGCGGCGAATTGCGGAAAAATCCACGCTTCGACAGCATTCGTATTTCTGGTGGCAACACATTGAACTGCGACCAAGCCCTTCCTTGGTATAATGCATTGAAGACCAGATTGGAAGAAGGCAATACCCACCAGCTTGCGGGAAGTTTCGATAATTTCGCAACCTTTTATCAAACAGTGAGAGCCAATGGAGACTATGCCACCGGCGATGAATTGCACAATGTCATGGAAGCAATGGTTGGCGTTGAATATGGTATGCAATCCGGCATCTGGTGGGGCACCGCTGAATTGGCACGTGGTGAGTTTGTAAAAGCCAGCGACGGGAGACGATTGGGTTATGCCGAGAACCGTCCGAACTGGACTGCAGCATCGGTTTACCGAAATCTGGAGGGCAAGGTGCAAGCCTTTGGCGGAACTTCAGAACGACAAGCCGCCACCACAACCTATCGCTTTGTATCAAAAGACAGGGATGTGTTCTACGAAGGTTATGGTCCGCAGCGCGAATATACCATGGTTTTGCCAGGCGGAACAGGTTACCAGGTTGGACAGACCAATGCGGAAAGAGTGGTGAATATAACTTGGGGTGAAGATATTCAGCCGCCAATCAACGGGCGATATATATTGGTAAACCGTAACAGCGGTAAAATAATGGAAGTGGCCAACGGTTCTCCTACTGCTGGAGCCACTGTCCGGCAAAACACGAACGGTGGTTTCACTTATCAACAATGGAATGTGACTCCAGTGGATTCAAGAATTGGTGGTGATTTCAGCTATTTCACGTTAACCGCGGTGCACAGTGCTAAAGCAGTGGATCTTTTAAACTGGTCATTAGACAATGGTGGTGGCATCATCGTATGGGATGACGTCAAAGGCGGAAACCAGCAATGGTACCTTGACTATGCCGAGGATGGTTGGTTTTATATTCGCAGCCGCCACAGTGCAAAATGCATTGAAGTTGCCGGCGCCAGTACTTTTGCCGGTGCCAATATACAGCAGTGGGACAAAGATGGTGGAACAAACCAACAATGGCGCTTTCTTCCAGTAGGTACAACCATAGAGTTTGTTGCCCCTGCTGCTCCCGGTAATCTGATAGCTACTGCAAATGCTGCAACCATCCGATTGGACTGGACTGCAAGCCCGGAGACGGACGTCACAGGGTACACTGTTTTTCGCTCCGATTCCGCAGGTGGAACGTACAATACCATCGCACGAAACGTAGCAACAACATCTTTTGTAGACAACACGACCCTTTCAGGCGGTCCCTATTTTTATAAAATCAAAGCGGTGGACATAGCCTTGAATCGTTCCCCATACTCCAACGAAACTACTGCAACCGTTACTGGCAATCCTGATCTTGTCGCTCACTACAAATTCGAGGGGAACACGCTAGACAGCACGAGAAACTTATACCACAGTGCACCGTACGGAGGAACGTCATTCGTTGAAGGCAAAGTTGGCCCCAAGGCAATAGCGCTGAACGGCTCTACAGCTTTCATTCAGCTACCTACCAACATCGCTAACCTGCCAGAAATGACCATTGCAACCTGGGTTTACTGGAACGGAACCTCAGGCGGTCAACGCATCTTCGACTTTGGTAACAGTTCGACAGAATACATGTATTTAACGCCAAAGATGACGTTGGGAGGGCTTCGTTTTGCTATAAAGAATGGAGTCACAGAGCAACAGTTGAACGCGACCGCTTTACCCACTGGTAAATGGTCACACGTTGCAGTGACATTAGGAGCATCCGGAGCAAGCTTGTATGTCAATGGCATACTGGCATCTACTTCCACAGCTGTCACCATACGTCCCTTGGATTTTAAACCTGCGTTGAACTATATCGGACGAAGCCAATCTGCCTCTCCGTTGCTGAATGGTACGATCGACGATTTCAGGGTGTATAACTACGCCATGACAGCCACGGAAGTTGCTCAACTTCCAGGGTTGATTTCTGGCATTGAGACAAGTAAAGACGAAAGTGGCTTATCTATTTGGCCGGCTCCTGCTAAGGATGTCGTCCATGTACGTTATTCAAAAGGAAGCAACTCGGATTTGTCGACACTGGAAGTCTTTAATCTGAAAGGACAATTGATCTTGAGCAAGTTATTAGAGCAGTCATTGGAACTCGATGTTTCAACCCTGTCCTCCGATATCTATATGCTTAAGTTGACCAACCGTGAAGAGACGTTGGTGAAAAAGTTTACCGTCAAGCGTTGATTGAAGCTCCTCGCCAGAATTCATAAAAAAGCCCTAACTGATTCTGAAATCAGCCAGGGCTTTTTCTCCTATTACTACAAACTTATTTTGCTATAGAGTCGTTAGCTTGTATCGTTTTGCTTTCATCGCAACTAGCCTTTTGGTGATGATACATCATACATCCGTGTTCGTGTTCACAGAACTTATGACCGCGGTTGAAACGATTGGAGCCGAGGCTGAACCATAAGCACCCGAAAGTAATGACTGCAACAGCCAATCCTATTAAAAATCCGATTCTTCTTTTACGCATTGTCTTTCTTTTTAAAGGATTATTTACTTTGATTGTCTGATTTGCAACATTCTTTGTCTGATGCATGCGATCCACAGCAATGACTGTGGTGATGGTAACCATCCTGACAGCAATCGTCACCAAAGACGGTTTTGAACTCTTCGAATTCTTCGTCGCTCATCTTGCGGATACGATCTGCCAGATAGAACATTTTTTTGGATTCCATACCATGTCCGCCGCAACGGTGTCTACCGCCACAACAATGACATGCATGCAGAATGATGCTTAGAATGAACAGTCCAAGTAGCAGTTTGGGCACGAAAAAAGCCAACGCTCCAACTACCAGTCCGCCGATAACAGCTTTTACAATTGTTCTTGTCATTTGTTTTTTATTAATTTATTTGGTGAAAAAGTATTCTAATTAATAAGACGAACAACGTCCGGTTTTACTTTAAATCGGACGTTTTTTTTTATTTGCAGCACCTTTGTTTCCATTGGCTCTTGAATTGCTGACGCTCCTCGTCGGTCATATCCATGAACTTGTCCTTAAATGGAGCATGGTGGCTGAAATGTTGGTGAACAGCATCCCGATGTTTTCGGAAGCCGAACCGGAATCCGCCGAACAGGATGCGGCAAAGCACAAGCAATCCCATCGCCTGCCAGTAGGTGAGGGCTGTCAACGTGCTGATAGATGGTATGATCCAGTTCCAAAGCAGTGTCACCACACCACTAATAGCAAACAGCCCAACAGCCATCACCGGAATCATGAAGCAATTTCTTGCTCTGCAAAAATGTCGTCTCATAGATTTATGTATTTAATTCTTCGTACAAATAATTCAGTTTATTTCGCAAATGTTTCACTGCATACCCCTTTCGGCTGATGATGGTTTTCAAGTTTTCACCTTTTTGGTCTGCAATCTGTTGCAGGGTCATTTCCTCCATTTCATTCAGCAAAAATACTTCGCGTTGGTTTTCAGGCAATTCATCCAAAGCCGTTTGAAACTCTTTCCAGAATAATTCTTTGAAGAACCCTAACTCTGGGTTGTTTGTGTCGTCCAGCAGCAGGATCTCCTTAAAGTTGAATGCGCCATCCTCGTCTTCGAAACTGAATTCTTCGAGTGACAGATTCGTTTTTTTTCTGGACTTGTCGGTAATCTTGTTGCGGGCCACTTCATAAAGCCAAGCACTTACATTATCCAGATCGCCGATGTTGCCCAGCTTGCTCAGCTGCATCCAGACATCCTGCAGAATGTCTTCCGCATCTTCGTCGGATTTCACCCTATTTCGCACAAAGCCAGACAACTTTCGATTGAATTCTTTGATTGTCGTTGTTATGGAAGTGGCTTTCTGCGCTCTCATGGGTAGTTGAACTGCTGTCTCCATAATGATAAAGACGCGCGAGTACGGATTTTACTTTATTTTGTTACTGAAATCTTGACCGTTTGTCCAGTAAATACTTCTTTAGCCAAATAGATACCTCCATTGACTCTGCTGCCTTTACTATTACACAGGTCCCAAGCAAACGAATAGGAACCTGCTGTTACGTTTTGATCCATGATCGTTTTGACCGGTTTCCCCTGAATGTCGTAAATTAGTATCCGGTAATTCCCCGATTTTGCCACCTCCAGTTGAATCGTTGTGAATTCTTTGGCCGGATTGGGACTACAACCGATTTTTGCGCCGTAGGATGTTGCTGAATGAATGGATACAGGACTGCTCCATGTTGGGTAGAACTTCAATCCTTCCACTCTGTTGCCGACGAGTTCAGCATTGCTTTCCAACTCACAAATATTCATGGTGAAATCGTGATTGCCGGTTGTTTGGAGCGACTTGACCAGCAGTGTATTTAAGCCTTGATTCAAATGAACAGTTTTGGTTTCAGAAATGTAATTATAAAGCCGTATCCCAGAATAACTGTAAACCAATGAATGATTCAAATAGAGGTATAAGCCCTCGTCTGAACCCACCTGAAGCAGAGCATCTGTTTCTTTTGGCGCATACATGTATGTAAAAGTGTATGCAACAATACTGTTTGTATATCCAAAATAGTTGCCCAGATCGATGTTGTCGTCAAAGAAATACATGGGTTGGGACCATCCGCCAACACCGGGTTTCGCCTCGTAGGTTGCTTCGTTCGCAATGAAGTTGTGAGCAATCGGGTTGCTTATTCCAGTCGTAGGAAATGCTGCCGAAACCAGCCATTTGCGATTGGTTTGTCCGAACATCAAGCGTGGATCGCCGGTCAATTTCTTCAGTCGTTTTGTGACATGAGCCAGTGGTGAACCGACCAAGGTGATTAGACTTGGGTCATTGGTGCCCATTCCTGCCAATTCAGCCAAATCAATATAATCGATATCATCCGGGTTAAAACCCGCCATTCGTGAACAGACATTGTCCACAGCAACCGGATCGTTTCCTACGACAATAGCATTCATTCGAACCTGATTAGCCAGCGATTTCGAATACGTTTTTTGCTTCTCCAAACATAAAGTGGCATCCACTACCACCAAATCGATGCCATCCAATATACACAAATCGACAATTTCTTCGTCGGTCCAATCGCGAGGGGCATCGGCGTTGTGAATCAGCTTGTTGGCATAACCGTCAGCTATGACGCCCTTTACTTTATTGAACCCATATCGATTGCCTGGCGCGGTTCCAATCTGATTCTTCAGGGCGGCGGTAATGCCTGGATTGTGAACTTTCAGCACAGGAACAGTAATGTAAACATCGGCCTGCGTGATCGCATTATGAATATAGTATTTGCCCTTTTGCGGCGTAGCATATCCGCCATTCGGAACGCTTCTTTCCGTCAGATTCTGCAATGGATCTTTGGTGCAACCCCCGTTTAAATTGACCGTATCCACGTTGATGCCAAGCCCCTTCAACTCATCAAGCAAAGCCGGATACCCGGTTAAATCCCATAACTCTTTCCAGGCAGCAGTGACTCCGCTGAACGCTGTTTCATAAGGCATCGGTCTGGGTGAACCTTCACCAATCTTGATGCTGCAATTCCCCCCACATTTTTCATGCACATACTTTACAATGGCCTTGACCACCCTGGTATCCGTATTCTCACCGATTTGATCGGCAACCGCTCCAACGATGTTGGGTTTTATGAGCACCTTCACGCCAGGTTTCAGCAATTTAACTGCTGAACCCTGCATGTCCAACGCTTTCCATACCATGGAGTCTATTTGTCCCTGGGTCAAGACGGTGGTTAGCGAAACAGGGTTTGATAAATTTGCGAAATCCGATCCGATGATGGCAACCTTGGTACTGTCTCTTTTCGTTAAATCAATATCAGACAATTTTTTATACAAGGGATAGTCAATCTGGACCTGTGTGACCGAAGCCAAGTCCCAGGAGAACAAGGCAATAGCCACTATTCCAAGGATAAAATATCCCCTCAAATGCATCTTTTTCATGTCGAATCAATTAGAAATAATGATAGACCAGCCCCATCAGGATGGCTCCGATAATGGAAACCGCGAAATAAAGATAGACAATTTTCTTTTTGAAAACGGAAACTAATAATACGACCGTGGCCACTTTGGTAGCAGGGCCTGAAATGAAGTAGGCAAGAATGGCGCCTTTGTCAGCGCCAAGGTCGGCAAGCTGCTGTATGACAGGTAGTTCAGCTCCACCGCATGTATAAAAAGGAACCCCTGCCAGCGTGGCTGCAAAAATGGAGATGACATGGTTGCTTCCGAGTATGGTCGAAAGCCACGCAACAGGTATGAATACTTTAGTCAATGCCGCAAAAAAGATGCCAATGAAGAAGTATTTGGAAATGTACTTCGTGTAAGCCAACGCTTCATGGAAGAAGGTGCGTTTTTTAATCAGTTTGGAGGCATCTCCTACCGGTTGATTCTTAACCGCTAGTTTGTTGTTCATCGTATAGTGGGTTATCAGACCGGCACTGACTCCCAAAATAAAGGCGCTGACAACTCGCATCACCGCCATTTCTGGCCCCAATGCACCCAGCGTCAATATAAATAAACCCGGATTGATCAATGGAGATGAAACCATAAAAGCAATAACCGGTGCCAATGGTACACCAGCCAGAATCAAAGCGGCAGCCAAAGGAATGACGACATAACTCCCCAACGGAGAGACTATACCCAATAGCGCCGCAATGACAATGGAAACATAGACGTTTTTTCCTGAAATGAACCGCTTCAGGTTTTCGGTGGTCGTGTATTGTTTGATAACGGTAGAAAGGATGATGCTGATGACCAGATAGGGCAACAACTGGAGAATCAACACATGAACCTGTTCAATAACCCTACAGGTATGACTTTGCAGAAAACGGTAATAAAGATCGTTCCAGTTTACGATCAGGTAGATTTTGTTGATTAAGGGATAAATCATGGTGTAAATATATTGATTTTTCAAGATGGATTCTCTCAAATGCATTGGATGAACCTTTTTTTATAGTGTTACTTTTTTGTAATATTGCAAATGAATTTAATACAAATGAATAGCATGTACAAAAAACACTTCCTTACCCCGATTAAAATATTTGTTTTACTGCTTCTCATATCGTGTCAGTCTCCCTCCAAAAATGGGTCTGTTCCTGAAAAGGATTCATTCAGATTGCTGGAAATGGACATCACTCAGATTCAACAAGGTTACAAGGATGGAAGTTTCACCATCAAGGAGGTGGTTCAAGCCTATCTGGACAGAATTAAGGACATGGACAAAAACGGCCCGGCGTTGAATGCCATCATTTTGGTGAACCCGGATGCCCTACAGATTGCATCGGCACTGGACAAAGAGTTGAAGCAGTCTGGAAAAATACGTGGGCCGTTGTTTGGCATTCCGGTTGTGCTGAAAGATAATATCGACACGCACGACAAGATGCCCTGTACGGCAGGCTCCAGAGCATTATCGAATTCTTACCCCTTGAAAGACAGCTATGTCGCCAGTAGGCTGAGGGCTGCAGGCGCTATCATCATCGCGAAATCCAACTTAAGCGAGTGGGCCAATTTCCGGGGACAAATGTCTACCAGCGGTTGGAGTGGAGTAGGTGGTCTGACCAAAAATCCGTATGACTTGAGCAGAAATGCCTGCGGATCGAGTTCGGGTTCAGCAGTAGCGGTTTCAGCCAATCTAACTACGATAGCCATTGGTACCGAAACCGACGGTTCTATCGTTTGCCCGTCGCACATCAATGGCATTGTTGGTTTAAAACCTACGGTGGGGCTTTTAAGTCGTACCGGAATCATACCCATTTCTTCTACGCAAGATACTCCGGGGCCGATGGGTCGGACGGTGCGTGATGTTGCCTTATGCCTTGGTGCATTGGTGGGCGTTGATTCTACAGATGTAAAAACGCTTGCAAGTCGTGGTCGTTACTACAAAGATTACACGCAATTTTTAAAGAAAGATGGGCTGAAAGGCAAGCGGATCGGTTTGTACAAAGTTCCTTACGGTATGAATTATAAGGTTGATACGTTGATGAATCAAGCTGTGGCTTTTCTGAAAAGTCAGGGAGCGGAAATTATTGAAATAACGGAAATATCTGGTGCCAACGTCGATAAAAATGAATTTGAGGTCATGCTTTATGAATTCAAGGACGGCGTGAACAACTATCTCCGTTCGCTCGGGCCAAAGGCTCCGGTTAAAAACATGGATGAAGTGATTGCTTTTAATAAAGCGGATGCGCTGGAACTTCGTTATTTCAATCAACAAATCCTGGAACAGGCAAACAAAAAAGGTGATTTGAACTCCAAAGAATATAAGGAAGCTCTTGCCAACCTGCTCAAGGGCAGCCGCAAAGAGGGTATAGACAAAGTGATGGATCAGCATAAGTTGGACGCCATCATTGCTCCGACCGGAGCTCCTGCCTGGAAAACCGATTTGACAAACGGTGACAGTTATGGGTTTGGAACCTCCTCACCCGCTGCACAAGCCGGATATCCCAATATTACAGTCCCCATGGGCTTTGTGGATGAACTGCCGGTCGGCATCTCGTTTTTCGGCAGGGCCTGGAGCGAACCGGTTTTGCTTGAAATTGCCTATTCGTTCGAAATGGGGACTAAACATCGCAAAGCGCCAGGGTTTCTGACAGGTGAATAAGCGGCATTGTCATTTGGTGGTGTTTGGCCAAGCATAAAAGCCCAATTTTGAGATGCTATAAATTTTGGGCAGTCACACTTCTTGATCACAAACCGCTGTTTCAAACCCAATCTTTATTTTTTGTAATGTCCTCTCCCCTGAACAACATTTCGAACCCCACCCACCGGATCTTCTACATCTCCCTTGCGTCGAGGAATTAAATGCACATGACAATGGTATATGGTTTGACCAGCATCCTTTCCATTATTGATCCCAATATTGAACCCACTTATACTCGGATCAATCAACTGCAACTCCTGTTTCGCCTTCATCAATAGTTCATGGATCGCATTGATTTCAGCCTGATACAAATCAAAATACTCATAAGCATGCCGCTTTGGCACAATCAATAGATGTCCCTTCGTGACTGGATAATTGTCATGAAAGGCCATCGTCCGGTTATTCTCGAATAGAATTCGGCCATTAGGAATGTTGCAGAACACACAACTCGGATCGCGCATCTCATATATATGTTTGATCTCCCTAAAGTCCGTATCATCCAAATCTCGCTTTTGTGAATTGCAGGTGTAGCACAGCGCTTGATAATTATTGATCGAATCCTCACCAAACTTATTCTTTGGCGTAATATGGTCAACCTCCAAGGCCTTCTCTTCCGCAGAAATGCCACACAATTCACAACGAAAATTGGCTCGTTTCAGAACCTCATATCGGATGGAGCCAGGAACCGGACGACGATTCTTACGACGGTGCTCCCATACATTCAGTCCTCGTTTCCGAATGAATTCATTGATCTTCACGTCGCACTCTTCAATGATCTTTGCCTTCAAATCATCCGACAAATTTTCGAATTCGACCAGCTCATACGTTTCTTTATTTCGCTCTACAACACCCCGTTTTCTTAAAACCAAGCCAACCATATTGTTGACTACATTTTCATAATATTCAATTTGGGAAATGTCGTAAATGAGGATTTCCCTGGCTATTTGCTTAGTGGTCATTCGACCGCCATTGCTCAGCAGAGCCTTAATCATGACGGGCTGGTAGATATGCGACATGCGCATTTGGTGCTGAACAAAATCGAGTAGATTCATGGCATTCGATTCAAATGAAAATCCTCACGTTGAGCTACGAATGTAAGAATTATTTGACCATTTTAAACTCCATCAATTCGGATTCATGCTTTAGATCGGATTCAAAGTTTGGAAACCACTCGCAAATTATTTTCAGTTCCTAAGGACATTGATCCCGATGGTTTCTTCTGTGATTGCTTTGGCATCATTAAAGAGGAGGACATGAAAGTAGAAAAACTCCGTGTGAAGGTGTATAAGCCTCAAATCAAGCACATAACAACTTTGCCCTTGAACAGTTCTCGGAAAATTGATTCCTACGAAAAACCATGATCTTTGAGCTCTCAAAAACAGTTATTCCAACAACCCCTGTTCCACCAACTTCTCCAAATAACCCTCCTTGCTCAATGGACATTTACATAAATCCATAAAATCGTTTTTATTCAATTTGCATTGAAAGGACATTTGCTTGATTAGCGGGTCTCTGATATCATCATTACAGTGACTTATTTTGGTAGATAGAATGAATTTACCCTCGTGAAACAATTCAAGCCGTTTGTGGTCGTCACTTTTGTTTTCAGCATCTACAAATCCCTTTTTCTTGAGATTCCGATAAGTTTCTTTGGGATCTAACACACTCATGACTCAACCTTTTCAACGTAATGATTGATAACCGATTTTATAAATTGGTTGTGTTTTGAAAGTTGTTGATCGTCCAACGAATTCAACTTTTTATAGAGATAGTCGAATTCTACATTGAATGCTTCTTCGGCTTCATCTTTTGTTTCACCGGTACCAATTAAATCGGGCAATTCGCATTGAATAACATAATAGTTATCCTCCGATTGAAACAAGCATCGAAGAGGTTTTGTCAAGAAATACTTGGAACTTTCGCAGACAATGACTACTGGTGCATACTCCATAGCATAGTCCTTGGGGTAGGTCTGTATGACGTGATTTCTTGTTCCTTTTTTGGTTTTCAGGATTTTTATTTTCGCCAATGCTTCTTCTGACTCCTGTTCGTTTTTTGCAACCTCTTTGATTTCTGCAATCAACTCTTTTTTTGCTGCGGCTTTAAATTTTTGGAGCTTGTATATAGGGGTAATCGTATCATTCAGCTTGTTATATTCTACGAATGAAACGGGAGAAGTTCTGAAATCATTTACAAAATCATAAACGTTTTCCACAATCGGATTCCTCCTGTATGGCTCTGGATAGAGCTCTATCAATTTTTTATAATCTCCGGAATTGGCAATTTCTGCTATTTTCTCAAACCGTTCATTGACAAAGACTCTATGACCGACACAATCCTGACCAATCATGTTTTCCGATCTTTGGGAAAAGGCAAAAGCAGGCACCGCACTGCCTTTCTTGAAATCAACAATCTCAATTTTGAAATTGTCCAGATTCAGCAAATCATCGGCAGGCAAATCATATTGGGCGATGTTCGTAATCAGATCCTGAAGGTGCTGGGAGATTTTTATCAGCACATCGATTGGCAACGAATTGTAGCGACCAAGTTCACCACCAATTTGAAGATATGCACCATTAATCAGATCAATTTTCATAACACAATTCAATTGCGTGTTTCATGGTTAGCCAAGATAATCATGCATAAATACAGGATATCAATGCCAAAGATAGTAACATTAATTAAACCCGATTTCTATTTTAAGATAATTCTTTTGCTTGGTTTGGTTCTTGCAGAAGCCTAATCGTTTTTGGGAGCTAGCCCGTTGCAGGCTTTCACGCTTTCACTGTTCCATAAAAAGTACGCTTTAGTCGGATGAAACTTTGATTTAATTGAATTATGTGTAATTTTGCACTATGTGTAAGGACAAATTGATAACTGGAGTGAAAGTTACTCAACAAATGAGTAGGGCTCGGAATATTTTGAATAGTCAAGTTATTCCCAAAGAGGAGTTGTTTCAGATTCGTAAAAAGGAAGGTAAACTAAGTCCTGAACTTACTAGTGCTTTAAAAGCGAATGCCTGATTTGACAATAATTGCAGGATGTAATGGAGCAGGTAAGTCCACCTTTGCATCTTCATTCTTGCCCGAGGGATTGACCTCTTTCGATTATGATAGGTTGTTTCTAGAAAATTACAATAGCTTGCCTGATAGCGAACTGAGAGAAGAATTTGCAAAGAATCAGACTACAAAAGATTTTGAACTATCCATCAACAGAGCATTGTTGAATAAAGCGGATTTTTGTTACGAGACAAATTTTGATTCACATCCTCTAAATTGGGCACAAAAATTTAGAGAAAATGGATATCACATTAACCTGATTTTCTTTTGCTTAGATAATCAAGAAATAGCAAGACACAGAATTCAAGTACGAACTGAGTTTAAAGGCCTTTTCGTTGATAATAAAACAATCGATTTGAAGTGGAAAGCTGGATATAAAAACGCAAACTTACATTTTCGATTTTTTGATAATATTTTGTTCGTGGATAATTCAAGGCAAAATGACATTTATACCAATCTTTTACAGATTGAGAACGGAGAAATTGTACTTATGTCAGATAGAGTACCCGACTATTTCCAACATCGCCTGCCAGAAATTCATGGACTAATCAAAAAAGTATAATGCACTATTGCCAATTGCCAACATGCAATATAGCAAAAAGCGGTTAAGTCAACCTATTCTCATTTTCCCCCATACCCCCCTATCCTCGTCATCGACTCATTATACCCAAACAACACCGTCCCCGTACTTCCATTCCGATTCTTGGCAATCAGCAATTCCCCCCGGCCTTTGGTCGAGTTCCCCTGCCTATCTTCCAGCATCCCATAAAACTCCGGCCGATGGATCAACAGCACCACATCCGCATCCTGCTCTATGGCGCCCGAATCCCTCAAATCGGCCAATTCCGGCCGCTTCCCCGGCCTCGTTTCAAGCCCACGGTTCAACTGGCTCAACAGCAACACCGGCACCTGTAGATCCTTTGCCAACCGCTTGGCATCGCTCGAAGCCTCCGATACCATATCCTGCCGGTTGTAATTCCGATGCTCCGACTTCATTTCAGCCAACTGCAAATAGTCAATGATGATCAAATCACAAAGCCCACGCTGATGCATCCGCTTGGCAGAAGACTTGATCTGTCCTACACTCCGCTGTGACGTGTCATCAATGTAAAACGACTGCTGCGAAAGCAAGCGGCAGGCACTATCAATGGCTTCCAGATCGTAGATGTTGCAACTACCAAACCGCCAATGATCGGGCTGCACATTGGAGCGCCCCACAATCATTCGATCACCCAGCCGTTCGGCACTCATTTCCATGCTGTAGATCAACGTATGCTTGCCAGCCTCGATGGCAGCTTGAGCAAAGTGCAACGCAAGGGCCGTCTTCCCGATGGATGGCCGGGCAGCCAGGACTATCAATTCCCCATTTTGCCAACCACCAAGCATCTGGTCCAAGGCTGGAAGTGCCGTAGTGACGCCGGTGCATTTTTGGCCCTGGCGGTATCGTTCCATCCGGTCCATGCCCGCTTGCTTGGATTGAGCAATGACGGTGGCTGCATCCTTCATGGCATTGAAAACGGGAACAGCTTGTTCTATTTCCAAAAGCTTCTGGTGCGCCTCAAGCAAAAGCTCCTCACCGCTCAGCTCACCAGTCTTGGCTTGTTGTGCCAGCTGCGTAGCAAAAAGAAACAGCCGCCGGTTGATGTAGGCATTGAAAACGATGGAGGCGTGCGCCTCCAAGTGCCTGCTACTGACCAACCTGCCCAAAGTCTCGGCCAGATAGCTTATTCCGCCGGCCTTCTCCACTTCGGGATTGTTTTTGAGGGCGTCGGCAACTGTGATCAAGTCTACAGCCTTGCCCATCTGGGTCATGGACTCGATACAGGCGTAAATTTCGCGGTGTTCCATCTGGAAGAACATCTCCGGTTTGAGGATATCCACCACCCGCATCATCGCGTTTTTCTCGATAAGCAGTGCCGCAAGTACGAGCTGTTCGGCATCCCTGCAAAGGTTTTCATTTTGGAGCATCAGTATAGGAATTGATCGTTGAACTTCTTGTTTTTGAGATAGGTGTGGGCTTTGACACAGTAGGTGGTTTTGGACAGGCTGTAGTAATAACGGGGAATGCGTTCCACAGCCTTGGTACGCTCTTCGAAAGAGAGTTTGCGCCAGCAACGGTAGGAG
>Ga0209430_1000804_pt1 | contig 27325 bp, 51 predicted proteins | sample BarGraIncub1133A_FD_184504 | JGI IMG/M metagenome (GOLD analysis project Ga0209430, IMG submission 184504) | Arctic peat soil microbial communities from Barrow, Alaska - Barrow Graham LP Incubations 11-33A (SPAdes) (version 2) | ecosystem: Environmental > Terrestrial > Soil > Wetlands > Peat... | reverse complement strand
GATTATTTTTTTTCTCATGCTGCCTTTCTGTTTTTACAAGTTAGTGCATTTTCACAATGCTTTGAATCTTTGATATGTAATAACCCCTCTAATTTTTCAACACGTTCATCCAATTTTTTAATGATATTACCATACACTTTTTCAAGTGTTTCAAGGGCTTTACTGTTCGATGATTTTCGTTGTATTGGCAATGCAACGGCCAACGTAATTAGACTGACAACTGCCGGGGTTAACCATTCGGATATATGCATATTTTATTAGTTTATTTGATAGATTAAAGTTGCGTTTTCTGCTATATCTTCGGATATTCCAACACTTGATATTTTTGACCGAAAAAAGTTCTTAGGGGGTATTACCCCGTAATCTTTCACTATACCAATAGAATTAATTTTGCTTTTAATTCGTGTTACCGGAGGAATGATACCCATATCCATGGTAATGCCTATCGTATTAATCCGTATCATAATTATTGATCGTAATCAGCGTTAAAATGTCCGTTTAATTCCGTGCGTAAATATTTCAATACCGGAATTTTATAGTAATAATTTACAGTGTCGTTGGCAAGGGTTACAAACTCCTGATCTGCATTTGTTACCGCCCAATCATCATAATAAGCAATTTTATCATTTGCAACTTCACTGAATAAAACCGGCTTATCAATGTTGACTCCAATTTTATGAAACAACATTTGTACATTTCCAAACATAGGACAACTAAATTTTGGAAAAGTAATAGAAGGTGTAACATCATCATCATACGGAATGACTTCAATTGACTCCATTGGTGTGGCTAATACTTTCCGAACAATAGTACCGGAACCTACATTCAGCAGAGTATAATTAAGAACAACTGTACCGGTCTTAAAAAAGTAGTCCGGTAAATATTGAGTTCCGTTGAAAATGATAGCACTATAAATATCACGGCTAACATTGCAAACTTTATAGATGGTGTTTTGTTCCAATGCATCAGCCGGAGTTAATGCAATAGTATCCATAAGATTTTGATGTTTGCCAAAATAATATCCAAAAGCGGAACCGTCATCAGACATTAAATCACCCCCTTTAAATTTTATTCCGTTTGGGATCACAATAGTTGTATGATTTTTAATCCTATTCCATATTTGAGATGAAGCAGTATTAAAATCTATTGTTTGATCTACATTAACCCGTGTTAATGTACCAGCAGTAACATCATCCGTACCATCAACATTCACATTGATAGGAGTATCTAAATCGGTACTAATCACTTTTGAAGCAGGGCCAAAACAACCTACATACCCGCCTAAATCGGAAGCATAAAGGGCTTCATTGTTTGAATCAGGATTTAATGAATAATCTAACACATTACCAGTACCATCGTAGCGATTAAATATATTTGCTGATATACCTCCGTTTCTTGATTCTTTAACGATTCGACAAGTTTCATTTCCAAATGAGTCTTTTAAAAATAAACTATCTACTTTTATTTGTGTCATTCCGGCAGCTAAATAAGCATTACGAAGTAATTGAATATTAGCCTTACTGTCATTTGTCCATATTGGTTGAACAATAGCAACGTTATTATATTTGAAAATGTAACTTGATGGGAACACAATATATTTTCCACTAAAAGGATATGCAGTAGTATAATTAAATCCACACATAATACAGTTTATAGGGGTTGAAGTATCAGACATATGGATATAATTTACCAATGTGGAATTATATAAAGTTCCATTTTGGATAGTGCCAATTCCAGTGACTTTTAAAACTAAACAATATGATATTAATAACCATGGTGTAATATTAGTCTGACTAACAATACTATTATAAACAAAACCATTGCTTATGACTCCTGTAATAGTACACTTATATGCATAGGAGTAGTTGACAGTATAATTACTTGTAATAAACTGTTGGTTAATATCATCACCTATTATTTTTAAAGATGTTGAAAATGCCTCATTTATAACACCTCTAAAAAGCATGTAAATCACTCCACTTTTTTGATTAGCTTTAAAAGCTGATTTATATGGATATTCACGTGTGCCATCTCCTGAAAAATCATCACCGATATATGTATGTACAAATGCAGTATTAGCGTTTGTTATCGCTGTAGCCGAATCAGAACCATCCGGATTTGGAACAAAGCGCGTTTTAAATAAATTTGCCATTTTTAAGCGTTTTTAATTGTTAGTCGAAAATCACTACATGACCAATTAGATTGATCCGGATAAATATAAATCGGGTCTATGGTAATAGTGAATGAAAAAACAGTTACCGTATAACTTTTTGGTCGTTTATATTCATCTAATGAATTAGGTACAAGTTTATCATTAATCAAACCATTTACATTTTCATTATACCAGGCTTGAAATTCCTGGGTTTGTTCTGAAAGTAATTTGCTTTCGTCAAACTCAACAGTATCATTTATCTTTATCATACTCAAAATATTATTATTGCGTTTGCATTTTCCTGTCCGGCAACAATTGTAATGTGGTTAATAATTAGTTCCGTTCCGATTGGTATTGTTACACCTACCAGGGTTGTTTTATCATAATCTACCCCTGCAATGGTTACGGATATATCAGAAGCATTTGACATTAACAGCACCTGTGAAACAGTAATACTTACCGGCCAGGCGAAACGTTCAGGAGTAACAAGCCCGTTTGAACCAACCTGACGAATTGAGAGATTTAAGGGTGCATTGGTCCCATTTGTTCCGTTTGTTCCGTTTATGCCATTTATCCCGTTTATGCCATTGGTGCCATCTCTTCCAGGTAATGCCTGTACTATTCCCGCATCAATCACACTCCCATCGCTCATGGTAAGTATCAAATGACTTTGACCGTTTAGTGCTGCTGATGCAACATTGGGGGTCAATAGTTGAAACCCATACGGCAAAAGCGGATTATATTTATTTTCCATAAATTTTCTATCTTAAAAAATCAAAATCATATTGGCTTACCTGGCTCGGATGAAAATTATAACCACCACACCCAAAAGGATACAGAAAAGCGGTTGTACCACCGGTGGCATCAAGGGTAAAGGGTAAATAGGAATCATGTACCGGATCATAATTAAGTCTTTGAAAATTATTGAATACAGTTTGAATCCTGCAAATCTTCCAGTTCGGTTTTGTCATGCTACCATACAACCAGCACAGATACGTAAAATCACCATCCTTAAAGATAAGTGCCGGTTGCGTATTCGGTAAATCCGAAGTCCTGTATTTCGGGTTTGAAGGTCGTTCAAAAATAACCGGTAATAGTGGATTGGGCATAATACTATCGGTTTAGGTGTTTGTAAATATTGTAACCGGCCATAAATACGTACATAAAAACAATGACGTAAGTGATTCCTTTCCAGCCCATAAAATCATTATAGGTCTGTTCGGCTTTAGTTAGCACGCTGGTGTCGGTGGTTGCTGTGGTTGTTGCTACTGTATCGCTCATGCTGTTACTGTTGGTTTATTGGTTGTTTTGTATATGCTATACAGTGCCAAAAACACGTATATAAACACAATGAAATAGGTTATTACTTTAGTCATACGGCTGTTATTCTGAAAGTTTAAAAATGATTAAACCGCCCAGGATCACCCAAACGGCGATAATTATATAGTCAATTGTTGCCATTATTTTTTTTTTAGAAAATCATTAATAAATGCTGTTGGAACCATGCTAAGCAATTTCGTTCGTACTTCAAGTTTCGTAATTTTCAAATCCTTGTTAATATCAAAGAGTGGGTTTTGACGTGCAACGGCTGTAGATGGTATTACATAATTATCAGGCTTCCCGATAAGAACAGGGTAGAAGATAGCACAATACACATCTTCAAAAGCTTTGAATTTAATGGCATATACTTTCAGGTATTTATATACATAATCCAACTGTTGAACGTTCGTCATTTGGCGAAGTGCCGCCGTTGTGGTACCCAGTCCGGCCGCCGTTGATGGTAGGAACTGGATCAATCCTGTAGCACCGATGCTATTTACAATGGTATGCGACATGGTGCCGGCTGTCTCCAGGTTCATAGCAAACATTAACCAATTGGGGTTAATTCCTAATTTCTTCGATATGTCGATCACCTTTGCCACAAATGCAGCAGTATTCATCGGTATTTTGTTTTCGTAAAGCAAAGCCATAGTTTTAATTTTTAAGGATAAAGAAAATTACTACCGGGATACACAGAAATATAGCCATTGAAACAAATGTTTCAGTTGTCAATGTCAGGTCAATTGTTGCCGATCCGGTTGCCATTAACGCATGTTTTTAGTGACAACCAAAAGAACGACATACAGTACCAGGGGCACACAAAGTGATATGGCTAATTTAATGTATGTATCGTTTGTAAGTGAAGCGTCAACGGACGCGGATAATGCAGACATAGTTATAAGTTTGTAAGTTAAATAAAATAGGTGCCTATATTAGCTACCCAGTAATCCCACCAGCTTTGATCAGCGGTTTTGTCCGGGACTTGTGAATCATCCCATGTGGATGTTGTGCCATTCCCACTGGAAGTACCTCCACCCCATCCGCTTGCAGTCATTGAACTGAATTGAGATTCAGTAACTGAGGTTGTTCCGAATATAAAACCGCAAAACTCACGGGTATTAGCTCCAAAATTGCCGTCTACCGAAATAGAACTCATTACCTGGCCTGCAAGCAATCCATTTTGATGACGGGGCTTAATGGTTATCAATCGGGACCAGTTATCAGTCATCCACTGATTCATCTTTGCTTGAAGCAGTTTTACATTGTTTCCTTTGCTTCCCATTTGCAGTGGGAACGAATCTGTAGCCGTTCCAGTAGTACCGGTTGAGCCGGTAGTTCCTCCGGGTGCCGTGGTGTCGGTTCCCGTTGTAGGTTTCTTGAATAGATACAGACCGCCCACAGTTGCAGCAATTAGCAGGATACACACCACCACGATGATAATTACTTTTTTATTTTTCATGACCATGTTTCGTCTACTGTTGTACTACTTGTATCATTTGAACCATCGCTGTCCGGGATGGTGGATGGATCAACTTCTGTAGTAACATTAGTCACAGGAGTAGCAGGAGTTTCAAGTTTCTTTTTGGTCAGGTATCCGGCTAATAAAAAGCCACCAGGCAATACGACAACTGTAAGGATGACTAATCCTAAATATATCCAGTTCTTTTTGCTCATTTTAGTTTAATTTATAAGATGTTATTTTGTAACTGTAATAGCTTGTGTCGGGGTTAAGATTATATCCTACCAGGAAGCCCAAAAGACCCAACACCAATATTATAAGGGCTATTTTATTCATTTTTATGCTATTGAAAGAGAGTTAAGCCGAGTAATGATCCGGTCGAACAGGTTTGATCCCCACGGTTGATATGTTTTGAATGATGAAGAGTCACCTTCAAGGTCTTCACGCAGGGTATTGCCGGCAACACGTTTATAATCTACTGTAACAGCTTCGAATATTTTATCTGACAGGTCGGCAAACTGTGTATACGGATCATAATCATGACCAAGGAAATTAATTCCTTTCATATCTGTATTCATGGCAGTACTCAGCATCCGGATTGTTTTCGATTCTTCAACTGTATATTTATCCTGGGCGTATTCGGATGGCAATTGTGCTTTGAGGTCATTTTGTGCCTTGATCCGTGCGTAAACAAATATTCCTATGATAAGCACAATCACTATAATTATGATTATCATTACCGTTTTAAAACTTGCACCTTGATTATAGGGTGAATAACCTCCATAGGGTTGATAATATCCTCTCATATTAGTTAGATTTGCGTATTAATAGAATTATAATGAGAACCCATTGTACCAGTGAAATAATGACAATGTTTTGTTTATACCAGGCTGTCAAATCAGATTGCCAGTCGGATGCTGTTGCTGTTGCAGGTGCAATTGTATTTGTATCTGCTACGGGAGTATGCCGGATATTAGCCGGAAAATTACTTATCAGGCTTTCAATTTCGGAAACCGTTAAATCATAACTGTTTTGGATTTCATCCTTAAGAGCTTGAACATGGTCATCAGTTGCAGTTGTTTCACCATATAAAGTGGCGTCGACCAAATCCTGATAATATTCAAAAGCGTCCTCTTTTACAGACGAACCTGGTGCACTGAACATGGATACCATATCTATTTATTTTAAAGAAGCGTAAAAAACGACCATGGCTACTAAGAAGCCAACTATAAATACTTTTGTAAACCAACTCATAACCTGTTATTTAATTATTTTAATGAAAATAAGAATTGCAATGATACCACCAATGATGTACATAATCATGTTGTTATTAGTAGCAGGTGCTGTGGTAGCCGGTGGTGTTGTAGTTGTAGTTTCCGGTACAGTTGTTGTGCCGTTACCAGGTACAGTTACCGGTACAGTAGTTGTGCTATTGCCCGGTACAGTTGTCGTGCTGGTTCCGGTACCCGGGAGAACCACCCCGGTATATGGATTCATTGATAATGCACCCTTTTTGTCCTTTCTCGCATCGATCACGGTACGGTAATACTTTCCGGTTTTACTGATCCACAATACAGATGGTTGACCATTTTCCGCGCTTATGGTTGTGAAATTAAGGATATGTGCATGAATGCGTTTCTTTTTAGGCAGTCCCTGTGATGTTACATTTCCTATTAACGGTGGTTGTTGCTTCACAATTGGTTTAGTGACAGTTGTATCAGATGTAAGTGTATCCGAGTTGTCAACAGAACTATTATTCGGCCCAAAAACCGTTAGGGGTATATTCGGCTTTACCGGAATATATACCGGAAACATCTGTATGTTGTCTGTCAGAGTTAATGTTGTAGCACTCATATTTTCAATGTTTTAGTTACCTACAAATTTTAGAAAAGCCATGTAATTGGAGAAAAAACATCTAAAATATTAATTCCTCCTCCACCTTCACCTTGTGTAGTTCCTGATGCTGGTGTAGAATTACTCGGCATTGTTGGTAAATTATTAATACGTGAAATCATGGCAGCTTTAGTGGTAATTCCGCGATCTGACGTCCAGTCCCTTTTCGTGAACCATCCTTGAATAAAACCAAAATTCTGAGCGGAAATAGTTTTTATAAAGGATCTTGTGTCATATTTTGGCCATGAAATATTTACTAAGTAATAGCACTTAGCAAGACTCATATCCATAAAATTTTGCCACAAACCGGCTGCATGTGGGTTTTCAATAATTCCAAATGTCCATTGACAATCAGCATAAATTTTACTTGCCAAAGCATCACATTCAGCTTTATCATTTGCCGTTAATTTAACTAAATCAGTAAAGAATTGATCATCGCCAATTTTTTTAGCCTGTTGAGCTGCATATAATTCTTTATCCCTCGTATACCTGCTTTTCACATCCGAAAGCATATAATTGAGTTCTTCGGTGGTAAACGCACTTAATTGAGTCGCTGTCATAGCGTCCATATCTTCAATAGTATAACTTGACATCTTAAGTTTTAACGCATCCACACGGGCTTTTTCGATTGCCGCATCGGATGAAGCCTTTGCGAGGTCAGCATTGGCTTTTTCTTTTGCCTCCAGGATAGTTTTTTGTTGAGCGATTAATGCACTCTGTCCGGAAGTCAACAACCCCAGCTGGTCGAAAGACATAGCATTTATCTGACCCAATGTAAGGGATGTTATCTGACTGTCGGTTAATCCTTTTGCTTGTGTGTCGGTAAGTGGCACTACATTGGATGCACTGGCTTTACTTCCAAAAAGGAAATAATAAGCACCAACCCCAATGAGTAGGATGACAATTCCGGTTATAATATTTTTTTGTTCCATAGCGGTATTTAATTTTAAAGCAATCCTAAAAATGGTAAAATAGAACCTAATATTCCCCCGGTGGAAGTCGTACTTGTTTTTGTTTCTGTTTTTCCAGCCTCTTCACCTTTAGCATATGAATTCTTTGAAATGAGGTAAATTGCTATTCCGATCATCGAAATTGTTAGAAGCGAAACCATTATTATTGTAGCGTTTTTATTCATAGTTGTATGGTGTTATTAGTGCCGGTTATCCCAATTCAATGCGCGATCGTATAGGGCTGCAATTCTGCTGTCAGTGGATGGTAGTCCCGGCACCAATAATATTTCTAAAAAGTTTAAGCATTGTTTCAGGCTTTTATATTCAGTTCCGGCCAAACGATCAAAGGCATATCCATCGGCTTTTATTTCATCTTCCAGTTGTATTCCTGTTTTTAATACAATATGTCCTTCCTCATGAAGCAATATAAACTTCCGGTGAAATTCAGAGTACTGAAAGAATAAATCAGGATTAATGACTACTACACCGGTTTCAATAATACATCCGGCCGGACAGTCCTGCAATTCTGGGTGTTCACGGTCATACACATAAGTTATTTTCATACGGATATTGAAATAAGAAAAGCCCACCCGCAATGAATATCGGGCGGGCTTTTCTGTAATATGTTATAAAAATAGCTTACTTTTTTCGGGATGTCGATAACACCAGTATGACAATTACAGCAAGAACGACAACAGCAAGAATGATCCACAAAAACGTTGTTGATCCGGTAGTAGTGGTGGTGGCAGTAGCCGCCGGGGTAACTGTTTCTTTGTTTCCAAAGAGACTCCCCATAGCTGTACCAAGACCTCCAAGAATTCCACCAATGATAGCCCATGTGTTTGGAGCTGTAGATGCTGTATCTCCTGTAGCCTTTGCAAACGTGCCTGCTGATTGTGAAAGTTTCAACCAGTCATTGGCTGTAATTTCCCCACTTGCACGGGTGATTTCGGCATAGCTTTTATCTTCATTCAGCGAGCTACGAAGTAACAGGCCAAAATCATTATAAAAATCAGGATCGTTAATTGCCTCTGCAATTGTTTCACTGTCGTAACGGTTGTAACCGTAATCCGTCATTAAGGCCGCTAATTTATCCGTATCAATGTTTCGTGTACACCAGTCGATAAAATCGAGTAGTGTCAATTGTTCAGGTTTTCCGGCCATGTTACCCCCTTATTTAATGGCGTTGGCCATTTGTTCCAGGTTGCTTGCCGTGTTGATGGCAGCTCCTAAGAATAAGGTTAATGTCAGGGTGCGACCGGCAAGCAAATTGGTATAAAATACCGTCTGGTCATCAAGCTGATGATTTGGCAGGTCTAAAAGAACCAGTTTAGTTTGTAAATCGCTTTGACGTTTTGCGTTCGAAGGAATAACTTCCTGAGAACCTAATTTCATTACCGGGCTGTATTTAGCCAAAACCAACGATTCGGAAAGTTGATCTTCCTCGTTTGACTCCACTTTTATACGGATGATACGGGTTGGATTTAAATTCAAATAGCGTTGGAAATGTTCTAATGAGGTATTTGCCTTAGTTGTACAGGTAACATTTGAAACAATGACAACACCTGTTTTTGCGATTGCATCAACAGTGACACCGATAAGAGTTGCAATTTCGTCAACAGTAAGCAATGAGCCTGCATGTAAAGCGATGATCTTATCATCGGCACCGATATTGTTTAATTTGATTTGAAAAATAGCCTGTGTGGCTTTTTCGTCGTTAATCGGATTTCCCGATCCTGTAACACGTGCAAGTGATGCATATGCTTGAAGTCCTTGACGGCGTGCTAATTCTTCACGCATTCCAGAGCCGGGTAACATACCATCGGCACGGTTAGATAAATTTTTTTGAGGAGGCATTTTGATAATTTTTTTAGATAAATAATTTCAGTTTAATAAGATGGACTATACCAATGCTTTGAAGTTGAAAAGCTTCAATTGGTACTGATTAACGCCGGCTTTGTCAACCAATACAGGTTTTGCCATAACGATTGCCAATGTGATTACGAGAATAGCGATTAAAAGGTAAACCGCGGTCGAAGTTTTGTTCATTGTTTGAGAATTTATGATTAAAATTAAAGAAAGTTCGTGGGTAGTTTTTAAGGTGGGTTACGCCACCTACAATCTTGTGTGTCTTAGTAGTTTCCGAGAGTCAGTTACAAAAATAGCTTTTCAAAAAAGGGGAATTTTAGTTATGATAACTTTTGATGATTTTTGATAAGGAATTATTAGTTATTATAAGTTATTCAATGGGTGAGGAGTACGAAAAAAATGCACCGACTTTCACAAGCCAGTGCATTACCAGGTAATCAGAAGAAAAAAAGGAAAATTGAGACAGAGTAAATAAGTTTATTTTTTGTGAAAGTTTCTGATAAATCCATACGACAGACATCCGTATCTTGATTCTTTTGATAGTTTTTTAGTGAACTTTTTTTTCTTTCCAAAAATATCTACAACCGGATATCCGACAGGGATAATATTATACCATTCAACCGGAATCAGATAATGTACTTCATTTGGTTTTAAATATTTCAATCCATCCTCCTGACACATTTTATAGTCCGTTAAAATGCAAACACAAAAAGTAGCCAGTTCTTTTTTAGTTGAAGTTTCAACCACCTTTTTAAAATCCTGTTTTTTGGGAATCGTAGGTTTCATACTATTTTTCGGTATAGTCCAATAAATTCAATTGCAAAAACTTTGTTTGACAGGGTGTAAAGTTGTGTTGATGCTTTTTGTAACCCAGTTTTTTTAATTCTTCGTAGAAATCTACATTGCACCATTGGCGTACCTTAATGCTGCTTACCTCGCACATGGTAGCCAGTTCGGATTTAGTGAGTGTGGATTTTGCCATGTTACGAGAATTTGATTATTTCAAAGTAATGAGGATCTTTTTTTGCTTTTTCGTTCACCCGGCGTTGGGCTTCAACCATTTTATCAAAATCTTTTAAGCAATCCTTACGGCGGGTAATATTATCCGCTGTACGAAAGAGTATAATATCAGTGGCAAAGGTAAAGAACACCGGCGGTACTTCTGTAAATCCATGACCAACGGCGAACACATCTACCATACGTTGGCGGCGACGGATCAACACGTTTCGTATCCGGATATCGGTTCCGGCTTCCAGGTAGGACCGGCAATCATCAAAAACAAGTTTCCCCATTTTAAAAAGGTGGATACGGTCCAGGGTTCCTGTTTTCTTTGCCGGGTTAAAAATATGCCTGCGTATGCCGGTGTACAAAAAATCATCCGGTTGTTTCAATTCTACTTCCTGGTAGTTTCGCCATTCGGCATCGTCCGGAGTAATCACCAGGCTCTTTTCATTGCTTTGGGTCAATATCTGTTGTAATACCGTTGTTTTGCCCGTTCCGTTGGCTCCAAGGATTATGGTTGATTTTGCAGCACGGATGTTATTTTCCTCCATTAGTTACCATTAAGCCGGTTGGATAATATTCTTCATGAAAAAAAAATGTTAAATGTCCTTGTCTTCGGGCTTTTAAAAGTGCCTTGTGATAATTCCGCTGTTCATTGTCCGATAGTACTTTCTTTTTCAGTTTACGGTTAGCCGTTTTACTGATGATCAGATTCCGGTTCATCGGTTCAACTGTGGGAACACTATCGGTTACAACTGTTTTACAAATACGCTTTGACACAAAATAGATGCACACTAATAGTGCTAAAATTATCAGAACAAAAATCAAAATTGAATTCATAGTATTGATTTATTTATTATGCAGCATTTTCCATTTCTGACAGTTGTTGAGCAGCCTGTTCTTCGAGTTCTTTAATTCGTTGTTGCAGCTTTGCATTTTCGTCATTAAGCTTTTTATTTTGGAACCCTGCTGCACCTTTTACACCGTAAATTGATAATATGGTTATCACAAGGGCTAACCAGGGCGGTATTTCACCCCCTTTAAGCTTCGTGTATTCTGCAAAAGCTTCTGTTAAGTCTTCTTTTTCCTCCGGGGTAGCCTTATAATTGTCCGGATCATCTTTTAATAATAATCCAAGTGCAACCGGAAAGGCAGCATCCAGGGCAATGGCCAGAATCTTTCCTGAAGCATTGGCCACGGCCGTACGGGCTTTTATTTTTTCGAGCGGTTCATCGGGTTCGTGTTCCTGCAAATCGATTAATTCGTTCAACCCTTCACTTTCGTCAATATCCTGCGGTTGCTTTGGTACATTCAATTCATTCATGTATCCATCAATCCCACCTGAGGCAAACGTATATGGTTTTTCTGGTTCAACAGGTTTTTCACCAACATTAGTAAGTAATCCCATAATTTTAGATCAGTTTTAGCAGGTTTTCAATGAAGTCAATTACCGTGATATCCTCAACAATACGAACTACCTTATCATCTTCATCAAATGCAACGGTAAGCATGTGAGCCACATCATCGGACCCGATAACAAGGACATACCCGGCGTGAGTTTCACCCCCTTCCAAAGGCACCAATAAAAGTTTTTCTTTTAGAAAAGGATTGATGTTTGTCAGGTTTTCTTTAATTTGCGGAATGAAACCACGAAGCAGGTTGCGCTTCATGGTCTCCATTATATCTTTTTTAGCCATACTTGCAATTGTTTTTGGGTACAACCGGTTATAGCCTTAAAATCTTCATCCCCTTTTATCACAAAGGGGTAAAACCATTCATTGAACTGTTCAATGGTGTAGCGTGCAAACATATCCAACAGCACATCTTTGATGGTAACTGTTGATTTGTATTTTACAGAAAGCCGCTTAACTGTTTCTGAAAGTAATTTCAAATGAATGTCCGGGATGGTAAATAGTATTTCATTTTCCATCAAGGGTGCCTGTTCTTTCAATGCGTTCATTGCACGTTGCTGGGTAGCCCGTATTTCTGCAACAATGGCATCACCATCGGCATCGTCGGGTAGTGATAACATCGTTCTTAGAGCGATAATAAAATTCAATTCATGTTTGGAAAGCTCCAGGCAATCATCATTCTCATGGTTTAACTCCAAAATGATATGTTGATTTTCCAAACATTCATTTTCAAGTTCGATAATCCGGGCGGCTTGTAGTGGATCGGGAACCTGTTTTGTTTTCGGGTTGGCATAGCCGTTGACTATTTCCTCAAAGAAAGCACCTTTTGTGAGGGACGGGTTATCTACAATAGCAACATTGTACAGCTTTTCGAACAGGTCGGCAGCTTCGTTGTCGGTTTTAAAACCAATTTGTTTAAGTGGCATATAAATAGTGATTAGTGATAATTAATTACTCTTTAATTGCTTCTTTGGATACTTCACTTGCTGCTTTGCGTTCAGCTTTTAGATCGTCAACACGTTTTTGGCATGTTTCTTTTTTTGTGTAAATTTCGCCGGTGGCTACTTTATCAATGGCAACAGCAAAACCACCTGGAACCGGAAGGACTGAAAGAATGTTTCTTGGCATGATATTTTATTTTTAAAATTTATAATTTACAATTGAAAAGGTCAGGGATTTGGTAATTTACGGCTTGCGTTACCGGACTTAGCCTATGATCCTCCCCTCCTGGGGAAGTTACTTTTTCATAATGAATGGTTTTAGTTTCTTTTTTGTCGGTTTTACTCCGGTTTTAAGCAGTGCGAAAATAAGTAAACCAAGTATAACGGATGCTTAAAAATGCTACATTGTGCTAATAAATGCTATATAATGACACATAATGACATAAAAAAACCGCCGGGGTTAGTGACGGTTTTAAAGGTTTGTTTCTGGTTTTATTCTTTCATATCATTGACAAATTTTACAAGACTTTCTTTATAATCTACTCTTTCTGTTTCTTCAATTTCCCTTAAATCTGAATAAAGGTCATGGTCGAAATATTCGTCTATTGCATCCTGACATAACTTTTGTAGTTTGGTTGGCTCAATTGCATCTAATTCAACTTGTCCTAATCCATCCCATTTAGCAGTTCTACTATCCCCATCTTTAACCGGTGCATGTGGTAACTTCCATTCAATAACTTGATTTTCCATTAATGCAAATCGTTTTAGTTGAATTGTTTCACATCCCATTCGTTTTATATTTTCTTCAATAGATCGAGGAATATCTTCACCGGATGGGTCATAATCTCCAAAGTAAAGAATTATAGGAATTTTTCCATTTTGTTCAGCCTGCATAAATCTATCATTTGCATCGTTTAAAAAAGTCAGTGATGGATATCCTTTGCAAGCTCCTAATGTAACAGAGTTTGTTCTACATACTGACCCAAAAACACCCTGTAATGCTTTTTTTTCTATAAATACTTCAGGGTAATAGGGTTGATTTTCCCAACGGTTTTTAAAATAATAATTCATCCAGCTATGAATATTTTCTTTTGCTTTCTCAATCTCATCATTTAGAATTGTTTCTTCATAATCAGTTTCACCAATCATTGCACGGTCATGATCAGAAAATGTATCGAAGTCTACCAATCCAGCCCATCTTGCTTCAATCATTGCATTTACAACTCTTTTATAATGACTGATTGTATTTGTCATTCCAACTGAAACTAATTGATAATGTAAGCCTCTTAGGGTTAATATCCCTTTTTCATAACGTTTTATAATCTCTAATGAATTATCGGTAATCCATTGTTTTGTAAATAAATCTTTTGCCATGTGATTTTAATTATTAGTATTTAATTCTACAATTTCATATTCATACCTGTATCCAATCGGTTCATCCGGAACGAAAACAAATTCACAACTGATAATTTTTATAAATGTCCGGGCGGCTGTTTGTGGCATTTGTGCTTTGTTTTTCCAAGGATAACTACTAACATCTACTATTCCATGGTTTAAACAATAGACTTCACGAGCTTTATTGTCAGATTTATAAAATGTTGTATTAATTTTAAATTCTGGAATAATAATAATCTGAAAGGTTTCTTTGACATAATACGTTTCCCCTACCCGGTAAACCGGTTCGGGGATGTGGCGTATTGATTGGTTATCCTTGATGAAATAATAGTTATTTCTTTCAGTTTTATGTATTTTCAGCGTTTCGTCGGGCAGTAAAACAATCGGTTTTGTGAAGTAAAGTTCAAGATAACCGGAAAACTTATTTTCGGGAATGCAGATTCCTAACATAATTATGTTGTTTTAGATGGGTTGTACGTGGTTTTCCAAGGTTTTACGGATGTCATTTTCTGGTAATCCGATGAAATCAGCTACTTCTGTGACTGTTACGTATTGGTGACTTCCTTTGCAGTTGATCACACGGATGGCTTTTAATTTGCGTTGGCACTGGCTGTAGGATAATCCTAAAACCCTCATTAAATCTTTTGGGCGAATGGTTAATGTAGCTGTCATTGTTGATTTTTTTATATGAATAGATTAGATTTATTTTTTAATTCCATCTTCCCAGCGTTCAATTTCGACACCGTTGTCATAAAAAATCGCTGTTTTATATTTTCCAAGTACCGATTTTAATAAGATCCGGTCGGTAAGTTTCTTAATGGCCAGTCCTTTTTTTTCGTCGACTGCAAAAGCCCAGTAAGTTTGATTTATTTTATTTTCGGTTGGGTAAAAATAAACCAGTAACTTGTAACGGGTACCCATGTTGTTTGATTGATCCTTCCAATTTGCCATAATTATTCTTTATTTAATTGATTAATAACCGTAACCAGTGAATGACGAAATACAAATTTATATTTTGGGATGTTGCTTTCAACATAATTTTCAGCCTCCATGAGTGTAGTGCGACCCTCTGCCAGTTCCCTGACTTTTTCGTGTAACATCTTCATTTCTTTGATGTTTTTTAAGTGTTTGGCTTTGTCTTCAAAGTTTTTCTTTGCATTTGACCACCAAGTAAATGTACGTTTTAATCCGTTTTCGTTCTGAATATCAATATATTTACTAATCAATACAAAATAGGCATTGTTTTTGGCGGCGTACCGGTTGGCAGCATCCACACACCATTTGAGTTGATCCAGGCGGTTAGCATATTGATCAAGCGTTTCGCATGGTCGGAAGATGGTTTTTACATCCGTTTCCAGTGGGTTTGGAAAATAGTATTTTTCGGCATATTCAATGGCGGCGATGCGTGCCGGTGGGAAAATTTCAACACCTCGTTTGCTGTAAATGGCTTGTATGGTGTAGTCTACAAAATAGGCGGCATGGCTTAACCGGTGGAATGCATGCCACTGTTTCGGGTCCTTTTTGGTGAATACTTTCACATAGTCAACCCCCTTTGCCGCCAACATGTTATGTACATCAGCGCGCCCCCCCGTCGGTTTAAACGGTGTCTGGAGAGCGGGGGTTGACATGTCCGTTGTTCCTGTTAATGTTCCGGTAATAGGTTGAATTTCAGAGCCGGTACTATTTACAGCCGGTATTTCCGGCTTATCCTCCCCAATTTTCCCCACATGGGATACCTGGTCTTTGGAAAATTGACCTTCTCCAGCGGTAGCGGAATATATTTTATTTATTAAGTGTTCTTGAACATTTTTCTTTTCCTTGCAAACTGCAATTTTACCCCCAGGGGCGAAACTCCCTGCGGGGGCTGTTTTCTGGTCGTTTTCGACATTTTCGAGCGGGTTGTATGCCGGGTTGGCATGGTCGGAAATAATTAAAAAATCAGCGTTTATATGCAGTTCGAAATTTGATTTTTTGCCATGTCCAATCTTTTCGGTAATGATGCCAGCTTCCATGAGGCGGAGTATGTTCCGGTAGATAGTAGAGTTTTCCTTGCCATTGTGCTTGCTGAGTTGATACCGGTTAGTAGAACACACAAAGATACCATCACCGCAAATAGGATTGCTAAGGAGCTTAAAAGTACCTGTATTGCCTTGCTGCGTATTGATAGTTTGATAATTTTTGATGTGCTGTAGCATCTTTTTACCGATTTCGAATACTAGGTCTTTATAAAGTGCCCGGTGTGTTGGTTTGAGAGTTTGAAAGTCGGATGCATTATCCGGATCAGCCGCGCGTTTGGCTTTAATGGCTGCATTGTAGGTGCCGGCAAATACATCGTAGTTTAGCATCATGGTTGCCAGGTGAGCACGGGAGTTGATATATGGGAGTTCTAACATAGTAGGTAGTTTGTAGTAGGTAGTTGGAAGTGAATTTTAAGTAAACTGGAATGTTTTTGCACTTTCGGTTCCATAACGTTGAGCTTTAATAGTAGCTAAAAACGGAAAATCCTCTTTTGGCACTTTATCCAATACTTCCTTTATTTTTGATGCATTGGTGAAAAATTTGCGTTCTATATTTTCAAATCGTATTTTAACAACACATCGGCCATCTCCGTACTTTGTTTTTACTGCCGATTGAAAATCAAGTATTTCGATTTCACAGTTTGTTACTTCCTGTATGGAGATGATAGGTACCGGAAACATATTTTTTTCGTCCTGGGTTGTTATGCCCATTTCAGAGAATTTTTTCATCTTGTAGAATTGTTTTTAATAAGTGGATTGAATTGCAATGTTTCGCCCAACCCATGTATGAACTAATTTGTTCCCTGTATGCTATTGGTTCAAGGTCTTTCTTATTGATCTTTGCAACCCGCCTGCAAAATCGTTTTTTGATTGACTTTCGCATTAAAATATGCGTGTGGTAGAAAACGTATCCTACAAAGTCAATTCCAAGGACAACGACCGGAAAAACCTGATAATTACCTTTTAATTGCAGATTTAATCTATTTGCCAAATAATCATTTATGTCCACCAATAGCCCATGTAAATAGGGTTTATCCGGACTTAATATCACCATATCATCGGCGTACCGGTAATAGTATTTAACTTTTCTGTCTTCTTTGATCCAGTGATCGAAGTAAGCCAGGTATAAATTAGCCAGGTATTGTGATAAATAATTTCCGATGGGTACGCCCGGGGCTGAATCAATTATTTCATCAAGCAATTGCAGAAGCCGAACATCCTTTATTTTTTTACGTATGATCTGTTTTAAAATTTCATGATCAATCGAGGGGTAAAACTTCTTTACATCCATTTTTAGACAATAAACCGTATTGTCGATATCCTTTAAATCACGTTTTAAGTGCCTTAATACGGAATGAATTCCACGGCCTTTAATACAGGAATAGGTAGTTGTATTGAACACTGACACCCATATGCTTTCCAAAATATTCATGACTGCATGATGTACAACCCGATCCCTGAACGGTAACCGATAGACAAGCCGTTCTTTTGGGTCCTGAATGGTGAAAATACTGTATTCGGATGTTTTGTAACTTTCTGTTAGCAATTCATTATGAATGCTTTGAATATTACTATCCAACTCCTTTTCAAAGTGTAACACACCATACGTTTTTGTTTTTCCTTTCCTGGCCTTATTATAGGCCAGATAAAGGTTTTCGAGACTGTAAACACTATCATATAAATTCCCTATCCGCTTCATTTCTTTGCTTTCCTAATTGGAGTCTTCACAGTCAAATGACTGATACCAACACCTTTTGAATTAGTTATTTTTCACCAAGGGGTGAGGCCTTTGTCTTTGTAATATTTTAGCATAGGTGGGTGGTGTTACCTGCATTCGCATTCGAATAGTTGTAATTCGTATCGTTGAAAACGAAGTCACTGGAGGACAACCCACAAAGACAAACAGCCTTACTTTCTTATTTTATTAAAACATCACTGCAAACATCCGTAAACTGTTCGCCAAAATACTTTGCTAATTCGTCGCTTTTTAGACAAAGGCGGGCGGCGCTACCCGCACCCGCACTCGAACAGACGCAATCCGTACCGCCGAAAACGAAGCCACCGGAGGACATGCGTAACCAGGGTAACCATTTCTTTTGATTGCCATCTTTCCAATCCATTTTTTGACCCTCATTGAGGGCTTCCGTGATGACTACAGCTTTATACTGTGCTTTAAAATACTCCCTTAAATCGGCGGGCAAATTTTCAAATTCAGGTACCTCAGGTCTGCCAGTTGCTTTGATAGCATCCTGAATGGTTTTAATTCTGACTGTAATTTTTTCTTCTTTATTCATATCCTATTTTTTGTGCCTTTCGGCGGTTAGATTATTAAAGTATAAAACATTTATAAATCTCTGTAAACTGAGTTCCGGCATAGGTTGCTAATTCATCACTGGATAAGCAAAGGCGGGCGGCGCGACCCGCATCCGCACCCGAAGAGCGGTAATCCGCACCGCCGAAAACGAAGCCACCGGAGGACCCATTAAAATAAGGGTACCACTTGTTTTGATTGCCATCTTTCCAATCAGCTTGCCAGTCTTCATTCAGGGCTTTCGTGATTGTTTTTAATTTGCGGTAATTAAGTTCATCTTCGGTAAAACCCAAACTCCTTAATTCAATTTCATTCATAGGTTTTTCACCCAGTTCATCACATGCATCCTTGTAGGTCTTGATCCTGTCTGTGATTTTACTTGTGAAAAAAAGTTTTCCAAAAGTATCTTCTAAGACCGTTTTAAATTCGTCGGGAGCATCTTTGTAAAGCTTCCGTGCGTTCGCTTCTGTTAGTTGTAGTACTTTCATTTTCTTTTATTGGTTTTTTTGTGTGAGTTTTGACTATTAAAGTATCCATTTCCATAATCAGCAAAAGCAAAAGTTGTTTTCTTATTCCTGGCGGTTTCCCGATCCCCTTTTGCTATTTTGTTGTTTTTGTCGATTGCTTTCATGTGATTATGATTTTAAAGTTTAGAAACAGTCACCGGCGGCCTAAGCAATTTGCCATTTTCGTACCGCCGGGTTGACCTGTCCGTAGGGTTATTTTAGCTCACAATGTGAGTAACTAATCATTACTGGCTGTACCTGTCCGAAAACAGGGATAAAAGCTGTAAAATGGGGTTCTTCCGTGTCGGGGTGAATAATAAAGGATGAATGAATAACTTTATCTTCTACTGTGCATTCCAGGTTGTCGGTGCTGCTGTTGAATCTTAGATCATAATTAAGACCAAATACAGCAAAGGGTACACCGGCAACAAATTGGGGCTTTGTCATAGTCTATTCCTCCAGCGTTTCTTTCTTTTCTTCTACCGGTGCCACATATGGGAATACATCCATTATGTCGGTTTCGGTTATGGCTACTACCTGATAATCTGCCATTGATCCTTTCATTCCTTCTTTGATTCCTGTCAAGGCACCTTGCATATCATTGGCTTGTACAAACATGGTGGAGGGGGTTCGTTTTTCAACTCCTTTATCTTCATCCAGACTGACAAACATTACTTTTGATTTGTACCACTTGTCACCATTTTCATTTGCGAATAGTTCGCTGATCCGTGCACGGCGTATTTTTGATACTACAAATTCGCCACTGATAAAGGGCTTCATTTCTTCATTCAGTCGCTTTTCAGCCTCTGTAAATGACAGGGCATCGATTAAGAAGTTTTCGACCACCTTTACAATTTTTCCTTCTTCTGCTGTCTTTTCATATCTCACAGCTCCATAAAACCAATTTAGCATAATGTTGATTTTTAAAATGTTATTGAATTTTGAATTAGAATATTTTTGAGTGTTGTAATTTCTTCTTGCTGTACCCGTAATTTGGTTGAAACACATTCTTTGCGCGTTATTTCGGTTATATAAAGCGTTTTCCAGTTTAATGCTTCTTGTAATGCAGCATCGAGTCGGGTAGCATATCGTCCGTTAGTTTTCCGGTGTTCGGGCGCAGGAAGGGCAGCAAACATCCTTAATTGGATGTTTGTTTTAGCTGTTTTTCGATTCATATTATCCGTATTTAACTGATAAATATATAAGTGCGAAAAATCCGAGAATAAATAAAATGAGTTTAAAGAATTTCCAGATACGTTGGTTGTATTCTGAAGTAGTGCAGGTGAAATAATCACATGTGTTTGGACTTTGAACCAAGGAAATAGGTTTGTTCAGAATAGAACACGATTCAACATCCAAGATGCAGTACCGGCAGAAGGGGCAGTTAAAATTACCTGGTTTCATAGGGTTTCAGTTTTGTGTCATTTGATACGTGATTCAGATAATCGCGAAACATGAAATAACTAATCAAAATACTGACAGTAGCAAAGATAGCCAGGTGAAAATAAAAGAGAGTGAAGTAAAAAAAGGCACAAAGAATACTAAAAACGCCAAGTAAAATGGCGAAAACGAGTGATGTAACTTTCATAGTGATTTATTTAATTTTTATGTTGGTAATCAGATTGTTGGTCTTTAAGTAACTCTAAATATTGAAGTATTTGAGAACCAAACACCTTTGCACCGGTACGCTGTTTGGCAATGGGGGTAATGCCGTATTTTCGAAGTTGGGTAATTATACCACGCACCGGGTATTTATGAGCTGTAACACCAAACAGTTTTTGGATGCGTTCATCGGATAACATGTAGGTGTATTTGGGATCAATAACGAATTCAGATGAAGCGGCTGGGGTTGTGCACATATTTTCTGCCATTGCTTCTTTGAATAGCTTTTTGAATGTGCTTTCAAAATCTACCTGTTCGCCGTTTATAAGGAGTGTAATATTCATTTCAAATAATATTAAATGATCCACATTCTATGTTATCTTTTCTTTTGGGCTCTTCAAAGTTCGAACAGGGTACAAGTTTGCAGACGCCTTTATTTTTCATGTCGCAGTAACGGCAAGCCTTATTTTCTGTAAAAGAATATTTTTGTCCCTTATATTCTATTACTTTTTGATCCAAACTGATTTTTATTTCTTCAAATGACATATGCATTATTTTTTACTTGCCTTTGATGGCCGGTTATTCATTGCATTTTTCACTGTCCTTTCAGTAACATTAAATTCCAAAGCTGCTTTTGCAATGGCGCGGGTGGTTGTCTCCTTTTCCTTATTCATTATTTCTTTAACCCGCCTCTTATATTTGGCATACCGGATATTCAGGTCTTTATCACTTATTTTTGACATAATACTATTTATTATATATCTTTGCCGCGTTTATTGTTTCGGAAACAATGTGTTTTTATTTCTTTGTTTCATTGTGAGGGCAAAGATATATCATATACGACATATATCAATACAAAAAGACATATATTTTTATAATAAAAATGTAATTTATATCTGATTATAAATAACAAATATTTATATATTTAATTATCAGTACTATGATATATTAATTTGTATAAGATTAATAAATAGTATGACATATATATATAAATAATATCTTTAAATATACTCTATATTTTTCAAAATAATAATTAAATGCAAATATATGTATCTAATAAGACATATAATTAATTTAGAAATCATATATGTTTTAGTATATATTCATTTTAAATTAAACTAAATGGAAACAACTGTTATTGAAAGAATTAAGATTATTGCTAACAAAAAAGAAATTACTTACAGACAATTTGCCATTCAACTTGATTTTAATTATGGAACCTTAAATAATTACATTATAGGGAAAAATAAATCTATTAATATTGAATTAATATGTAAGATAGTTGCTGAATTTCCTGATATTTCGGCAGAATGGATTTTAATTGGTGAAGGGAATATGTTTAAAGAGACTTCGACAGAAAAACCCAATGATTCAACCAATGAAATGATGTTAAAGACTATTATTGAGCTATCCGGAGAAAATGCAATTTTAAAAGAGAAGATCAAAGAAATAGAAAAAGAACGGAGCTATAAGATGGCGGCCGAACCCGTTAAAAAATACACTAAGCACTAATATTTTAACCAAAACATTGCATTGTAAGAATATATTTATACATTTGCAACTTCATTTAAACTAAAATTAATTTATAAATGTAATGTCTATGAAAAAGGTAATGTATTTTTTATTGTTAAGTGCTTTGTTTGTCGGATGTTCAAAAACTGATGTTGAAGTTGTGCCTGATCCGGTTGCAAACTTTAGCTTTTCAGGAGACAATAATTTTGCACCAAATAGTGTCGTTTTTTTAAATTCATCTGAAAATTCATCAATTAACGTTTGGGATTTTGGGGATGGAAGTACCTCTTCTGAAAAAAATCCCACTCATATTTTTTCTAAAGGTGGTACATACAATGTAACTTTAAGTTCACTAAATAAAGATTTAAAAAAAGCAATTATAAATAAAACAATTACTATCAAGAACGCTCCAACTAAATTAAAAATAAATTCAATAATAGTTTCCAGTTTACCTTTTATTAACCCCACTACAGGTGCGAGTTGGGATAGTGGTAATGGCCCAGATGTATATTTCATAATGTCGCCTGACCCTCTTACAAGTACAAATAGTTATTTTACCACTGAAAGGTTTGATAATATTATTCCTGGTAACTTACCATTGACATTTAAAGGAGGGTTACCATTTACAGTTTCATCATTAGACCTCAAATTAAGTGTTTATTTTCTTGACCACAATACTATTAATTCAGATGTATTAATCGGTGGTTATACCTTTAAAGTGAGGGATATTATGCCTACCAATGGAAGCTTATACCCACCTGTATTAACTTTTGAAAATGCTGCCAGTGAATTAAAATTCAAATTTAATGTTGAATGGCTACAATAAAATATTTATGAAAAAACCAATTTATTTGTTATTTGCAATTATATTTTTTTTAAGTAGTTGCGTAACTTCAAAAGGCAAGATGATTGCACACAACCAGGTAATGCCATCCGAAAGAAGTTCATATACTGTTTTGGGTGAAACATCGGCTGTTTCTGCAGCTCCAAAGTTTTGGGTTTTATTTATACCGTTTGGGGGAAGTTCCGATCAGGGATTATATGACCGGGCGTATAAAAAAGCAACAAAGGAGTTTAAAGGAGTAAACGGCCTAATGAGTGAACAAATAGAATATAAGAAAGTGAAAGTACCTCTATTACTTTTTACCTTTGTATACAAACAGGTAAAAGTAACCGGTGTTGCTTATCATATTAAAAATGATGTTGAATTAACTGATAAATCAACAAATTAATTCTTTTCAATCTATTATATTTAACACAAAAAAAGTCGACAGGATCTTGTCGACTTTTTTTGTGCATTATCTTTTGACAAAACGATACTGATATCAATCAAAATGTTTCCGGTACCGGGAGATATCCGGAACTAAATGTTTAATTAATTTCAGGATCGCGGAGATATCGCTATCAAAATGATAATTACCGGGCTTTTTCTTTCCAGTCGCTTAGAATTCTGAATTGTTTCTTTGTATTTTCGGGGGATGCATGAATATAGGTCATGGATGTTTTTATGTCGCTGTGTCCTAAAATATTCATGATAAGATACGGATTTTGTGAAATGTCAGCCAACAGACTGGCACATGTATGCCGGGCAACGTGGAATGTGAGGTGTTTGTCTATTTTAGGCTTTGCCAATGCCGCCAATGCAATTAAAACGGTACTGATGTATGTTCGGGATACAGCAGGGAATAATGTTTCTTCACCATGGGCGGCCATCCACCGGCGTGCAATGACATCCGGACGGCCATCAAACATCAAGCCCAGGGGATGAATCAAATCGTGCCCGTACCCTTTTATCGTATGCAGGTTCACCACATAACCATCCGGGGTGTCGGTTAAATGGGTCTTTAGGAGTGCCAAATTATCAGAAATCCGTAACCCCGTGTAACACGAAAATAAATACCGGTCCCGTATCATGCCTTGTGTATATTCCAAATCCTTGATGTTGGCCAATGCGTCAAGTTCTGCCATGGTGTGCATAGTGCCTTTGGGTTCTGCTTTGAATTTTTGAAGTTTTACAAAGTCATACGGGTTATTCCGGATCACACGTAATTTAATGGCTTGCTTCAAGTATTTTTGTGTAAATATATGTAATCTGGCTACAGTACTATCCGCATATTGTTTGTGAAACTCAACATTTAATTTTTCAATTTCCTTTTCAGTTATTTTGTCGGTGGTTATTTCACCCAGGATACCCCGGATAATTTCAATGTTGTATTTGTACTTAACAATACTTTTATATCCCAGTTCCGGCTCTTTTTTTAGCTCGTTTGTTATGAAATCACAAAATGTTTGTTTATCTTTGCCAGTCGAAATGTTCTTCAGGGCGTTGAAGTCAAAAACATTTCCGCTTTCGGTACATTTATAATTTGCTTTTTCAAGATCGCTGACTTTATCTTTTAGCAACTTGTTTACGGTAGCATATTGGGGATGTTTAGTAGTTGCTAAACTTTTTTTATCGTCCCAATACACCGGTTCAATAAAAACACCAGTTCCGATGTACTTGTACTTTCGGGAGAAATAGCATTCGATTTGAATTTCTGTCTTTTTTCCGGTTGTTGTCCGGGGCTTAAATACTAATTTGAATTGCATAGTGTACCAGAGTTTAAATGTTCGACAAAACAATTAAAATGTTTGACAAAAACATACTTTCATAAATTGTCAAACAAATCAAGGTACAAATATAATACTTTATATGTTTTTAGTTGCTTTTATATGTACATTACTTTTATATATTTTCTTTTAATTCAGTCATATAGAATTTAGTTACATTTTAATGTTTGCCTCTTTAGCTCAGTTGGTAGAGCAATTCATTCTTTTTTAAAGCCATATAATCAGCTTATTAGCTATTTTTATAAAACAAAAGCGGGTACATCTGAACGATGTACCCGCTTTTTATTGATTGAAATTGTTTTATTTCCTTGCAGCAATCTTCATACCTGTTTTACGGGTTATTCCGGTGCTTTTCTTTTTATTATTCATAAAGGATGCCATCTCTTTAATGAGTTTGTCCAACATAGGGGAAACACGTTTAAATTCGGATGCATTCAGATACATGCCACTTTCATACTTTCTATGAGAAAGAAAGGTGTTTTGAATTCCTTTACTTTTCAACTTATTACTTACCCACACTTCGAACAACCGTGCAAATATTTCGTTTCTCCTGAATGGGTATCCGGATGTATCACCATCATACATGGCAGATAGCTTTTCATAATACACGGACTTTCCGTTGTCGATCACAGCATTGATAACATCATTTGCCATTTTTCGCAATGTACCGGCACCTGGTATAACTAAATTCATCCGGGTAGTACGACCACCAACTAACGATGTGTATTGCGGGTTCTGGTCGATGTACATACCAAAGAAGTAATCTAATGCGTGACCGTATTCGTGTGCCAGGCTTCCAAAACCTTTTTCTTTAGTCAGGTTAATCATAAAAGTACCTGGTTCAAAATGTGCCAATGCACCACTATGACCACGGGCACCAAAGGCAATGCCTACCATGCCATCAAAACCAATATTCTTTGAACCGATAATCTTTGCCAGGTCTGCCATGCTTTCGGCGGTAGCTGTTAACCGGTCGTTCCGGTCATTATTGTTTACCCAGTTGCCGTACTCAAACCCTTTCAGGTTGTATTTTTTAATGATAGCAAACTGATCCACCACTCCAGGGGTGTTGCTCATTTCATAACTGGAAGATGGTTTAACCGGTTTACCCCTCCAAAACCTATCGGCACGGCCACCAACTGAAACAGTTCCGTTACTATCGGTAAGCTTTTTATCTATTGATTTGGCCATGTTAAATTAAAGGCATATTGTATTTTTTACGACGAGCTGTCAGGTCTTTTTCTGCAACATCAATCAGGTTTTGAATGATTGGTCTTTTCCAACTGTTTTTAGGCAATTTGTTGCGTTTTCCTTTCAAGAAATTAATTTGTTTTGTCACAAATAAAATTTCTTCAGCTTTTGTTTTTGGTTTGGCTACTTTATGTTTCGGCTCAACACCCAAAGTCATTTCTTTGGGGTTTAGCCTGGCAATAGGTTTTTTAATATTCATAGGTTACTTTCTACGTCTGATCCTTTTGTGTGCTTTAATAGTTGTGCCACCTCTCAATTCACGTGCAGCTTGCTTCACTGCATCCTTTTGTTTGATGTGATACTTTACAACAGTAATAGTCTTTGTAGTACTACCACCAGCTTCACGGATTTTTTTTGCCCGTGCGTCAATTGCTTTTAGTTTAACGAGTCCTTTGTTCATGGTTTTAATTTGTTTTTGAGTTTATAGATTAAGAAAATAATTACAGATAAATAGAATAATAGACCGCTATACCAGATAAAATCATGTTTGTATTTAGTATAGTATATTTTCTCAGTTCTAAGAACGGTTTTAGTAAGTTCAATATGTTGATTGATATACCAGTATACATTTTCAATTTGAATTTTTGTTTTATTTTCGCTGTGAATCTTCGACACGCTACCATCTGCATGGAGCACAACAGAGTCGCGGATCACAAGAGAATCACGGAAAATGGTTTCATAAATCTTCTCCGTTTCTTTGCCTTGGTTAAGGTTGGTATTGGTGTCTGAATTGGTAAAACTCTTTTGAGTTGCACACGAAAATAGAAGTACCGGGAAAAGTAAGATAAATAGTTTCTTCATTGTTCTTTCTTTTTTGTTAGGTTAAGTAATAGTCCTGCGATGATAGCTGCAATGGCAATGCCTTTTAATTCAATCGGTGTAAACACTTTGAACTCTTCCGGCAATGCAGTGTAAAAATGTGGGACGAATACCAGGGCACCGCAAACAAATTGCATTAGCCTCGCAAAAATAGGCGTTTCAGCATGCCAGCGTTGGATTATTTTTTTTCTCATGCTGCCTTTCTGTTTTTACAAGTTAGTGCATTTTCACAATGCTTTGAATCTTTGATATGTAATAACCCCTCTAATTTTTCAACACGTTCATCCAATTTTTTAATGATAT
>Ga0209430_1000801_pt1 | contig 27419 bp, 17 predicted proteins | sample BarGraIncub1133A_FD_184504 | JGI IMG/M metagenome (GOLD analysis project Ga0209430, IMG submission 184504) | Arctic peat soil microbial communities from Barrow, Alaska - Barrow Graham LP Incubations 11-33A (SPAdes) (version 2) | ecosystem: Environmental > Terrestrial > Soil > Wetlands > Peat... | reverse complement strand
GCACCAAGCAAATGTTTGGGGTTTTGTCGAAGTATGGAAAAATTGATACTGCATTTAGATTAATGACCGGAAAGACTTACCCTGGTTATGGACATATGGTGGAAAATGGAGCGACTACAATTTGGGAACGCTGGGAATCTGATAATATCAATAATGTGATGAATTCACGCAATCAGCCGATGCATGCATCCGTATGCGTGTGGTTTTATAAACATATTGCTGGACTTATGCCGGCCTCTGATGCCATCGGATTCAATAAAGTCGTCATTTCACCCTGTATACCTGATAAATTGTCTAATGCTCAAATAAAATATAAGACCATAAATGGCTGTATCGAAGCATCATGGGAAAAATCAGGAAAGCAGCTGGAAATGAACGTGGTTCTGCCTTTCAATACGACGGCACGCGTAATCCTGCCAGTGCTAGAAAGTAAGGGCTACGAAAATAAGAACCTTATACTTACTGAAAGTTCCAAGCCTATTTTTAAGGATGGAAAGTCAGCTGTACTAGGGAATGGTATTTATTCTGTTGAGGTCATTGAAAACAAAATCGTTATTGAAATAGGCTCAGGCAAGTATGAATTCAGCCTGTGCAAAGATGTATGATAAGGAGATTAAAATGGATCTTAGTGCTTTCCATACATGCAACGATTGGGAGAACCATCATGTAAGGCAGATTAGCAGAGAAGCTTCCCATAGCGCATGGGGAGCGTATGAGAATGAGCAGCAGGCATCTGAATATGACCGGGAATTGTCGTCTTTCTGTATGTCTCTGGACAGCGTGTGGAAATTTCAACTATTTGATTCACCCCAAAAAGTATCTGAAGATTTTTTTTCACGGGGATATGACACAAGTAGCTGGCCTGATATAAATGTACCCGGCAATTGGGAAGTCCAGGGTTTTGGAAAGCCAATTTACGTAAATAGTTACTATCCATTTAAGAATGACGCGCATGCTGAAAAGTATATATGTGAACCATCGTTGAAAACTAAAAAAAGAATTGAGGAGCGCTACAATCCACCTTTTGTACCCTCAGAAAACCCGACAGGCTGTTATGTGCGAACCTTTGAATTTAATGAAATATGGGAAGGCAGAAGGACGTTTATATACTTCGGAGGTGTTGAAAGTGCATTTTATTTCTGGATAAACGGAAAACCTGTCGGATATTCACAAGATAGTAAGCTACCAGCGGAATTTGAAATAAGCAAATATTTATTGCCAGGCACAAATACAATTGCGCTTATGGTTTTACGGTTTTGCGATGGTGTTTGGATGGAAGATCAGGATTATTGGCATATTTCAGGAATTTTCCGGTCAGTTTGTCTTTTTTCAAAACCCAAATTACATATACGTGACATTAGGATTGAGGCAATTCCTGATGAATACGGTTCCGGCGGACTGGTTCGGACCTGGTGCCATATAAAGACAGAGGAAGGATACAGCGATTATACTGTCCGAATGCGCCTTTATGACAGAGCAGGCAGCAAGCTCCTAGAAGAGGATGCTCAAATATCAACCACAACCCCTTTATATGGTTACAACTGGTATCGTAATCCAGATAAACTTCCCTTGCCTGAAAGGGGAGCGGCTTTTTTTAATCATAAAGTGGAAAGCATAAAAACATGGAGTTTTGATGAACCCAATCTTTACATATTGACTTTTGCTCTTGTGGATCCTGAGGGCAGTGAGGTTGATTTTGAATCCTGTCGAGTCGGATTTAGGAAGATTGCCATTAAGGATGGAGTAATATATTTAAATGGTAGGCGTATGATTTATCGCGGTGTTAATCGCCACGAATATGCTTATGGCTCTGGCAGATATGTTACAAAGAAGCATATGAGAAAAGAAATTCATCTGATGAAACAACTCAATTTTAATGCCATACGTACAAGTCATTACCCTAATGATCCGTCCTGGTACGATCTATGTGATGAGCTTGGAATGTGTGTTGTTTGCGAGGCAGATGTGGAAAGCCATGGTATTGCCGGCAACCTCACTGTTAGTCCGGATTGGGCGGAGGCACTGCTTGAGAGGGCAGTACGAATGGTAATGACGCATAAAAACCACCCCTGTATATTTTCATGGTCATTAGGCAGTGAATCGGGTTGTGGACCCGGACATGCAGCAATGGCCAATTGGATCAGAGATTATGATAAAACAAGGACGGTTCAATATGAAACTGGACATCCAGAAGCACATATTTCTGATATACGATGCCCAATGTACGCAAGAGTAGGGCAGATTGAAGAAATGCTGGCTGATGCAGAAGATAAAAGACCGGTTGTTCTTATTGAATATTCCTACAGTATGTCAAACAGTGGTGGCGGCGTATATAAATATTGGGAGCTTGTGGAGAGATTAACCCGATTCCAAGGTGGATTCATATGGGATTGGCAGGATAAAGCTTTTGTAGGGAAAACCATAGATGGAGAAGAATATTGGGGGTATGGTGGTGATTTTAATGAGCTTGTCGATACGTTGGTCGTACCGTACATGTGTGCTAATGGAGTTGTAACGCCGAAACTTGCGCCAAAACCGGCGGCATATGAAATTAAAAACTGCCAAGCACCGATAAAAATTGATCAGGTAGATGCATCTGTCGGTAGATTTGTTCTCAAAAATAGATGCCAGGATTGGTCGGCTGAACATTATTATATCCGCTGGGAGATTACAGCCAACGGTGAAATCCAAAAGAGCGGACAAATTAATGATTTGATAACCGCACCGATGAGTGATGAAGAATTCTCCATTGATGTTGAAATTGAAAAGCAGAAAGAACAGGAGTATTTTCTGAATATTTGTATATGTTTAAATCATAGCATGGCTTGGGCTGAAAAGGGGCATGAAATTTTCAGAAATCAATTTGCTTTGAGTGGGGTAGGAAGACTCCCGCTTGAAATTCCAGCTTTTATGCCTGTTGTTTTGACTGAAACTTCAAATAATATAATAATAACCGGTAAAAATACAAAAATAAGCTTTGATAAAAATACCGCATTAATTTGTGAATTTATCTTCAAGGGTAAAAGGGTAATGCTTGACGGTGCATCCGAAAACTTTTTCCGTGCCCCGACCGGGATAGATCGTGGAACTGAGCTTGAAACGAAAGGCATATTAAAAAGTTGGCTTGCATCAGGTTATGATGGGATGGTGCGAAACCCAGCTGGCATTTCTACATCTATACTCTCTGATGGACGGGTACGTGTTGAGACGTATACAAATCTATCGGCGGTAAACATAGAGCATGGTATAAAGAGCAGAATGGTATATCTTATCGATGGTGATGGTAAGGTGAGCATCGATATAAGTCTGGATATGGACCCAAGTCTGTCTCACGCACCGAGAGCTGGTGTGACACTAGTACTGCCGGGTGGATACGAGAAACTTCGCTGGCATGGCAGAGGACCTTGGGACAACTATTCCGACAGAAAGACATCAGCCCTGGTAGGCGTTTATAGTTCTACTGTGGATGAGCAGGAATTCCCTTTTATTCCCCCTTGTGAGTGCGGCGGCAAAGAGGATATACGTTGGATCGAATTGACAGATGGGGATGGCGACGGCATTAAAATATCCAGTGATTCGTTATTCCATTTTGATGTTCATCACTCAAGTGTTGCCGATTTTACTGAGGCAAAGCATATCCATGAACTTAAGCGGCACAGTGAGATTTATTTAAATATTGATGCTGCACACGCAGGACTTGGCGGAGATGACGGCTGGTCACAAAACCTACTTCTGGAATATAGAGTGATACCGCGCTGCTACAGGTTCAAATTGGACATTATACCTGTTGTAAAGTAACTGAAACGATCCTTCTCGATGGAATTACCATGGGTGCTATATAAGGATAATCTGCAATTGCGATAAAAATTAAATACAAAGGAGTGTTTTTTTATGGAAAGAGCTATATATTGTTACAACTGGCTTGCAGGCAGAAATAATTTTCACCCGAGCCACCAAATGAAAAGCATGCCAATGATCGAAGACCTTGAAGTGTTGAAACCAACAATGTTGGTCTGGTCGACAATGGGTGCCGGATCTATATCACTGCCTTATCTTGAAGAAGATATTTATTCGGATATCGCCGCAAGACTAAGGTTTCACGGATATATCAACGATTTTGAATTTGTAAGTGAATGCACCAAGAGAGATATCAAAGCTTTTGCTGTGGTATACGAAGCTCAGGGCTGGGAATTTCCGGCAGTATTGAATGAAGATGGAACCGCTTTTAAAGATCTGAATATCATTAAGGCGGAGAGTGAACATGACTGGTACGGCCTACGTGAATTTACCCAGGATAAGCATTGGAAGGTCTTTGGCAAGAAGTTCAGTGATTATTTTCCCGATGGACTTTATAATAGTGATGGAGAAGCAGTAACTGATATCTGGGAAGAGTGCACCACCAGGAATATGTACGGAGTAGCCTGCCAAGCAGGCTGGGTTGAAGTCAATGCAACGGAACAATCCTGTCATAATATGTGCCGTAACAATCCAGTATGGCGGACTTATTTGAAAAAGATCATCCAGATCCAGATAAATGCTGGAGCAAAAGCCATTCAGCTTGACGAAAGTGAAGCTCCAATTACTTCAGTTTCCTATGGCGGCTGCTTCTGTAAGGACTGTATGAAGCAATTCACTGAGTATCTGAAGGGGCTGAAGGCAAAAGGCAAGCTCCCAGAGGCACTAGCCGGAGTAAATCTGGATACTTTCAATTATGCGGAGTATCTAAAAGAAAGAAATATCATATATCCTGGAAACCTGTTGAATATACCTTTGTTTGATATTTACTGGGATTTTATGCTCTGTGCTGCAAACAAGCATTTCATAGAACTGGCTGATTATATTAAGGAATATGGCAAAAGCAAGGGTGAGAATATAGAGGTAAGCGGTAACTTTTTCAACATGGGACTCAATTTTGTTCCTCTTGTTGATAAAGTGGATTATTGTGTAACGGAACTCAACCATACGATGTTCAAACGTCACAACTGGTACAGGCTTGCCTGCGGTTACACTAAAGATAAACCGGTTATAATTGCAGAGAACCCATACGGAGGGTTGGTACCTAAATTTGTAGAATTACTCAATAAAGGCAAGTGCTATGACCTGTTCAGAATATTCCTGTTAGAAGCTTCTGCAAACGGCTGTAATATGGCTTATCCTTATGGAGCGTGGATGGGAAATAAGGTTAAAGATGGTTTTTATGCTCCGACATTTCTAGGTAAGGAATTACAGGGTTTCCTGGCTGAAAATGACAGACTTTTCGGAAAAGCTTCTGGCGCCAACGTACTTGTTTTATATGGCTTTGAAAGCTACAGGCTCAGGGAAAGGCAGATATCTGCAAATGAGACTCTTACCTATGAGGACTCAGATGATTTGCTTTCGTACAGTATCAAGAAGGACAGTGCTTGTCCATGGTCACCGTTTGAAGAGATTACCGGCAAACTTTCAGAAATCGGAGTTAATTATGATGTAACAGTAATTAAAGATGATGATATGTGTGTGGATGATTTTACTTGCAAGAACCTTCAGAGCTATGATCTGGTGATTATACCTGACTGCAGCATAATGACTCTGAACCAAGCAGATGTTTTGAAAGGTTATGCAAATAATAATAAAGTGCTTATTTTCGGAAATACGGCTGAAAATATACCGGGTTGGGCAGAGAGCATGAAGACCTTGGGTAATGTGACATATGTTCCGAAGCAAAATTCCAGGGAGAAATCAATAGAGCGCTTTGGTAATGTTTTTAAACCCTTATACAATGATCTGTGGCAGATCAGGGGCGATAACAAGCTGACACATTTTCAGCTCACTAAGCTGGCTGACAGCACTGCGATTCACATAATCAATTACAACTATTGTAAAAGCAATGATAAAATAATGCCGACAGATTTAATACTTGATCTCCGCCTCGGCAGAACCGACTTCGATGTAGAAACGTTTACCCTAGATGGCAGCGGTGCAAGATATGAAATAATTCCAGGAAATAAGGATGTTTTCAGACTTAAACTTACCGGCTTGCCAGCTTATACCTGCATAGAACTGAAATAGTAGAGTGATTAGCGAGCCTGAAAAATATAAATAAAGTGAGGATATATCGTAATGGCTGATATGGAATATTTTCTAGATAACGGGATAGTTAGAGTAGAATTTTCTTTATGCGATGGCAATTTGTCTGAAAAGTACTTCAAATGTGATTGCAATGGAAACGTCCAGATAGGAGAATCGTTTTACGCTTCTGGTTTGGGTGCGTGCAAAATTGCAATCGGATATGATGGCTGCGAGCAGCTGAAGCTAAAAGATAATTACAGGGATAAACCACGTGCTCTTTTTGGAGGTATTCCATCTCACTATGCAAAGGAACCTCTGCTGGAAGTTGGAAACTCTCTGCCTCGTATGGGACTTGAAGTATACGACTGCGAGCTGGTCAGGGTAGGTACAACGGCAAAAATAACCTTCCGTGCCAAATCCGGATTAAAGGATTTTATTAATCGAACCGTAAGCCTCGAAGATGGCAAAGCTTACTTCAAGATATCTAATGATCTCAAGCTTGAAGCTGATTGTTCACTTGAATATTTTATTGACAAGTATTATTTTTCTTCAGGAAACAATCCTGATTTTACCTGGACACCGCTTTTGAAAATGGATCCGACATGTGTATCCTCTGACTGGACTTTCAAAGCGCCTGCTGCAATTATGCAGAAAAAGACGGTAGCAATGTCAATTATACCGGATTTAAATTCAGTAAAAATTAAAACTGGGATTGACTGTTGCAATCTGGGTATCGACATGGATATTAAAACCGAAAAGGAGCCGGTCGTTTCATACGGGTTCATACCAAGCGTTCCAAGGTATCACAGTTCTTTTATCCATCCCCAGGGTTTGTGCGAATTTATACCAAGTGGGAAATCTCTCAGCTTTGAATATTTTTTACTACTGGATAATAATGCGCAAGAGAAAAGAGCATATAAACAGGTTGCATCATTCCTTTGGGAAAAGTTTGGACATGAAAACTTCTTAGAAGGCTATGATGTTCAGCACAAATCGTTTCATTTATGGGAAAAGGAAGCCTGGCACGGAATAGGAAGCAAGGTGTGGTTTGAGTTTGATTATGCAGGAGAGAAATGCGGTGGCTTCAGAGACTATCTGTTCAGTATGAATGATGACATCTGGTTTTATGGTTGGTGGAACAATCTTCGGACAGCCTACGGCCTTGCTCTTTACAGCAGGCGCAGAAACGACGCCCAGAAAATTGATAGTGCAATGAGGGTTTTGAATCTCGCTGTAAATGCTCCGAGGAATGACGGAGCATTCCCTGTAGTATTTCTCCAACAGGGAGGTGAGCAGATCTGGACTGCAAGTGCATCAACCAATTTCGGAGGTTTCAGGGATCAGTACCATTTGTTCTCAATGGCCTGGACGGCTTACTGGCTGCTTAAATGGAAAAATGACATAGTAATTGATGACCCAAAGATTCTTCCTCTGAGCATGGATTTTGGAGACTTCCTCATTAAACATCAGGAAGAATCGGGTCTGATACCTTCATTCTTTAAGGAAAGTGACCTTTCAGCAAACGAAACACTAGGTCTTAACAGGGTTAATGCCGAAGGCTCGGTTTGCGCGGTTTTCCTGCTGGAGCTGTACAGGACTGTGAACGACAGGAAGTATCTTGAGGCTGCAATCAAGGCAATGGACTATATAGAAAGGGCGATCATGCCTTTAAACAAATGGTTTGATTTCGAGACTTTTTTATCGTGCTCGTATAAGCCTTATGAATTTTATGATGAAATAACAGGGCAATATCCACAGTGCAATATGGGAATAATATTTTCTTCACAGGCATTTCTGGATTTGCACAGGATCACTGGGACACAAAGGTATCTTGAACTTGGGAATTCAGTACTTGATTATCTGTCTTTATATCAGCAGGTTTGGTCTCATCCGATGTTTGAGCTTAATCTGATAGGTGGTTTTACAACACAGAACACGGATGGGGAATGGAGCGATGCAAGGCAGGGATACTGTGCGGTCATATATTTTGACTATTTTGAGCAGACAGGAAAGCTCGAATACTTCGAAAGAGCCATAGCTGCACTTCGTGCTTCATTAGCAGTGTCTCCCTATGAAAATTGGTCCCATCATGGCTACAATGATGAGCCCGGAGTTTTTTCAACCTTCAATTGGGGGCTAGGGTCAGGAATGGCCACGGTTGAAATGGTGTGGGAGAAATATGGGGATGTCCATATCAGTGTGGCAGATAAATGGGCATATGGTATTAATGGCTGCACAGTACGTTCTCTTGGCATTTCAAATGGCGAGATAACCCTTGCTATTGAGAGTGCAATAAACTGGACTGTGCCTCTCAGAATGGTATTTCGCGATGCAGAGGATGGAATGTACACGCTCAGAATAAATAATGAACTGATTGGTACATTCAACAATTTTGAGATGGACAAAGGAATTATGTGGAATTACAGTAAAGGAGAGTAGTACCAAAGTGTAAAATATACCCTTTGTCAAGCAATTTAAGAACGTTTTAAAATTGTGTAAACCTTCAAATTGATGTTAAAATAAACACACCATTTTGAAGGTTTTTTTGACGTGGAGAAGTGATAGGAGAGATCGTTAAAAAATAATCTTAATTATTAAATTTTAATATAAAAAAACCTTTGAAATCTAAAACGATTCAAAGGTTTTAACCATTTAATTTGGTGCGTCATCCCGGGTTCGAACCGGGGACACCCTGATTAAGAGTCAGGTGCTCTACCAACTGAGCTAATAACGCATTTTTAAAGTGTTTTGTATCGGTTATCTTGTCCGAACACTTTTATATTATAAGAGCTATGTCTGGTATTGTCAACCCTATTTTAAAAATAATTAAAAAATTAAAGTTGTTTAAAGTTATTACGAAATTGTTACGAAATTATTACCAGATAATATACTTATTAACCAAACTTTCTATTAAGTATTGTGGTAAATTAAGTTATTAGTTAGTATATAGGTATACTGAAGTTTTGTGTATCAGTAATAATTCAATAATTTTTTAAATCAATAACTCAAGAATGGATGGAACCATGGCAAATTTTAAGCATAATGCTATTCAAATGGATGAAGTTATTAATAAAACAATCAAGGCTTTGGACTTAGGTAAAAAAGAGATAATTGAGATCGCCGAAACTTCCAGAAGAGAGTGTAAAAGACTTGAAGAAGAGCTAACAATATTAAAAAAGCAAGTCTATGAAAGTATAAGCGAAATTGAAAATTTAGAATATAAATTGAAGATAAGTAAAAAAAGGCTTTATGAGGTTAACAAGGATTTTAGTAAACATAGCCAGAGTGAGTTGGCAAGTGCATATCAGATTGCGGATAATTTACGTGTTGAGCTTGCTGTGAAGCGCGAGCAAGAAAGCTCTTTGATCAAAAGACGTAATGATCTTGAGATACGTATTAAGGATTCAATAAAAACACTCGAACGAGCAGATAACCTAATTGGGCATGTTGGGGTAGCTCTTGGATACCTAAGTAGTGATTTGAAAGGTGCAGGAGAGCAGTTTGAAAATATGCAGCAGAAACAGTACTTGGGTCTTAGAATTATTGAAGCACAAGAAGAAGAGAGAAAGCGGTTTGCTCGTGAGATACACGATGGGCCAGCTCAATCTATGTCGAATATTGTAATTAAAGCAGAGATATGTGAGAGGCTTATAGATAAAAATATTGAAGAGGCTAAGAAAGAACTACAAAACCTTAAAAAGGTTATGAGAGATAGCCTTCAAGAGGTTAGAAAAATCATCTATAACCTGAGACCTATGGCACTTGATGATTTAGGTCTATTGCCGACATTGGAAAGATATGTTATATCTTTTAAAGAGGATTCAGGAATTGATGTGGTGCTAAAGTCTAGAAATGTTAATGATGATTTAAAACCTATTATTTCGCTGACTGTGTTTAGAATTGTACAAGAGGCTTTAAACAATATTCTAAAGCATTCTAAATCCAAATACGCTTTCGTATATTTAGAACGTATTAACCAGAAGTTGAGCATAATTATAAGTGACGATGGCATTGGATTTAATACAAAAGCCATTAGGACGACTAATTTAGATTTAACTGGAGGATTTGGTCTTTATAGCATGAAGGAGAGAGTAGCTCTCCTAGAAGGAGAATTTGATTTAGTATCTGAAGAAGGAAAAGGTACCAAAATAAAAATATTTATACCACTCATTGAAGAAGGGGAGGCTCTCAATAAATGAATAAAATTAAAGTAATGATTGCAGATGATCATGCTATGGTGAGACAAGGTCTAAAAACCATTCTTGAGCTTGAAGATGACATTATTGTTGTAGCGCAAGCATCTAATGGAGAAGAAGCAATATCACTAGCTAGAGCACAAAAGCCAGATGTGATTTTAATGGATATCAACATGCCTATTTTAAACGGTTTACAAGCTATTAAAATACTTAAGGATGAAGATAGCCGATATAAAATAATTGTTTTAACTCTTCATCAGGATAGGGAATACCTCTTCAAAACGCTGCAGCTAGGATGCGAGGGATATGTTTTAAAAGATGCGGAATCGTCTGTACTTATAGATGCAATTAGAAGCGTTTTTCAAGATCAGACTTACATACAGCAAAACATGACTGTTGAATTAGTCAAGGAGTTTAATAGGGTAACTATGATAGAGAAAGATAAGTCTATAACAAACAATTTGACCAAAAGAGAGATCGAGGTTCTGAAACTAATTGCTGAAGGCATGATTAATAAGGAAATAGCAAAAAAATTGTTTATCAGCGAAAAGACTGTTAAGAACCATAATTCAAACATATTTAAAAAATTGGACATAAATGATAGAACTCAAGCAGCAATTTACGCATTTAAACATAATATAAAAGTATAATAGGTATTGACACTTCTGCTGCTTACATAGTATTATATTAATAATTTCGAATATTGAATTTTGCTGAGAATGGGAAAAGTAAACTGTAAAAAATCTTAAGAGAGCTATCATTTGGTGAAAGATAGTGGTTTTGAAAGTTGAAGCTCGCCCAGGAGCAATTCTGACTGAATATTTAGGTCAGAGCGGTTTTCACCGTTATATGAATTAAAGAGAATTCTTTTTAGAATTAATTTGAGTGGTACCGCGGAATAGCTTTTCGTCTCATGTATTTGGGATGAAGAGCTTTTTTATTTATTTTATGCAATTACAGGAGGTTAAAATGGAAAAACTTATTGAAATTACAGTAGGTGGAATCCTGGATGAAATGGCAGCAAAATATCCAGATCACTATTGTGCGCTTTACACAGAACGCCCATTTAGAAAAACTTACTCTGAATTTAATGCCATTTGTAATAGCATTGCAAAAAGCTTTTTGAAGATGGGCATTAAAAAGGGTGACCATGTTGCGATATGGGCTACTAATGTACCAGAATGGATTATTACGCTTTTTGCTTCAGCGAAAATAGGCGCAGTACTAGTTACTATTAATACGAACTATAAAATATTTGAGCTTGATTATCTGTTAAAACAATCAGATGCGAGTACAATTATACTAATTGATGGATTTAAGGACTCTAATTATATTGAGATTATAAACGAACTTTGCCCAGATTTGAAAAATTCAGAGCCTGGTAAGTTCAAAAGTGATGCAGTGCCATTCTTGAAAAATGTTATTAGTGTAAGCGACAAAAAACACCCAGGTATGTTTAGCTGGGACGACCTGTTGGACATGGGCAGTGACATTACAGACGAGGAGCTATATGCAATCAGCAATTCTCTTCAATGTCATGATGTAATTAATATGCAGTATACTTCAGGAACTACTGGTTTCCCAAAAGGTGTTATGCTTACGCACTACAACATTGTAAACAATGGGAAATGTATTGGAGATTGCATGCACTTCACACATGAGGATAGGCTTTGTATCCCTGTTCCATTTTTCCATTGCTTTGGGTTGGTTTTGGCAATTATGGCATGTGTGACTCATGGAACTACAATGGTACCTTTAGATTATTACCAACCGCTTAAGGTTATGCAGACTATTCAGAGTGAGCGTTGTACCGCAGTTCATGGAGTACCGACAATGTATATCGCAATGCTAGAGCACCCTGAATTCAATAACTTTGACTTTTCTTCATTAAGGACGGGAATTATGTCCGGATCACCTTGTCCTGTTAAGGTTATGCAAATAGTTGTAGAAAAGATGAACATGAAAGATATTACTATTCCATATGGACAAACGGAGGCTTCTCCTGTTTGCACACAAACCAGAATAGGTGACAGTTTAGAGCTTAGAGTTTCTACAGTAGGCCGCGCTTTACCATTTATTGAATGTAAAATTGTTGATCCTGAAACAAATCGGGATTTGCCTGATGGAGTACCTGGGGAATTTGTAACAAGAGGCTATAATGTAATGAAAGGGTATTACAAGATGCCTGAGGCTACTGCTCAAGCGATAGATTCAGAAGGCTGGTTGCACACTGGTGATATTGCTACAAGAGATGAAAATGGATACTACAAGATTACTGGAAGAATAAAGGATATGATCATAAGAGGTGGAGAAAACATTTATCCAAAGGAAATAGAGGAGTTTCTGTATTCGCTTCCTGAAATAAAGGATGTACAGGTTATTGGAATTCCATCAAAGACTTATGGTGAGGAAATTATGGCTTGCGTAATTTTAAAAGAGGGTTGTGTTCTTACTGAGGATCAGATTAAAGCGGCTGTAAAGGCAAATATGGCAAGGCATAAAACACCAAAATATGTTAGCTTTATAGATAGCTTCCCAATGACAGCAAGTGGAAAGATTCAAAAATATAAAATGCGTGAAAATGCAATAATGAAATTAGGCTTGCAGGATGATGCGGCTATTGAAACTGCCTAAAGTGTAAAATATAGCATAAAAAAGGTTTACGATGACTGAAAATAATTACTGTTATTTTTAATTCGAATTAGTATTATATGTGTTTTTTAGAATTGGAGGGATGTTATGTCATTTTTAGAGGATATTAAATATAAGGTGTTGGTTTTTGATGGCTCCATGGGCACTATGCTCCAGAGAAATGGTCTTGAAGTTGGTACTTGCCCTGAGGAATGGAACATTACTCATCCTGAAATTATTAAGGAAATATATATAGCATATCGTGAAGCAGGTGCAGATGTAATTCTGTCAAATACATTTCAATCTAATAGCATGAGGCTTAGCGAATATGGAATTAGAGATAAGCATTTTGAAATAAACTATCAGGGTGTTAAGCTTGCTAAGGAAGTAATGTCTGATAAAGGTTATGTAGCTGCCTCTATTGGGCCATTAGGCAAGCTGCTAGAACCTTTTGGTGAGCTAACCTTTGATGATGCGTATGAGACCTTTAGAGAGCAGGTCATCGCTATCAGGGACGGTGGAGCTGATATAATCAGCTTTGAAACTTTTACTGATGTGTGTGAAATGAGAATTGCATTGCTTGCAGCAAAGGAAAACAGCAAACTTCCAGTAATTTGCTCGATTTCATATGAGCAAAATGGGAGAACTCTTATGGGAACCGAACCATTTATATGTGCAAACATATTGCATTCACTAGGTGCTGATTTGATTGGCACAAACTGCTCATTTGGTGCTAGTCATATGCTAAAGATTGCAGAGAGCTATTCAAAAACTGGGTTAAGCTTTAGCATGAAACCAAATGCTGGATTGCCTCAAATAATAGATGGTAAGCAGGTTTATATTGAAACACCGGAGGGCTTTGCACAGTATGTCTCGGACTTTATAAAAAATGGAGCAAGACTTATTGGTGGTTGCTGTGGAACCAATCCAGAGTTTGTTGCAGAGATTTCCAAAGCTATAAAAAAATGTGAACCTGTGAGTTTTCCTTCAAATAATGATTTTATTACTTCATCCTCCAAAGCTGTTGCATTTGGTGAATTGCGCTGCGCAAAAATAGGTAGGATAGATGTAAATAAGGATGAAGCCTTGAAGAAAGACCTTAAAGCAGGTAACCTAGATGCAATTACTGATGTAACTATGGACTTACTAGATGAGGAGTTTGACATTATAATTATTGATGTTGATTTTGACGGTGGAGACGAAGAGCTTTTATCAAAGGTTGTAAATGAAGCGCAGACATACTTGAAACAACCATTTGTTTTGAAGTCAAATAATTCAAAGGTTCTTAATGCAGCACTTAGGATTTACAAGGGTAGAGCAGGTGTTTTGATAAATGAGTCTGATATAATAGCAGATGTGGCAAATAAATATGGTGCTGTGAATGTTGGAGGCTATATAGTAAATGAAAACTAATTTTATAAATTCACTAATAAGATATTTAGTTGAAAAAGAGTATTTTAACATTATAAGAGCAGAGCATGAGTCATTGGATTTTTCTAAAAGTCCTACAAGCTTAATAAAGGACTATCAAGGAACCTCTGTACTGCTTGAGGTAATTGATGCAGATAGATATAGTTGTGAGCAGCTAACCCATATGATGGCAAGTGGAGCAGCTATGCTAGGCAATATAAATGGTAATAACGCATCTATATTTAGGGTGTTCTTGTTTGATGATAAGCCTGATGAAGAAAAAATAAATATTATTGAACAAGGTCAGGTGGACATTATACTTGAAAAAAGATTTATGAAATGCATTTCTGTAAACATCAAGAGTAAGAATGTTCAAAAGCACTTTAGGGTACCAGCATTTGATGCTAATATTATTAAATCATTGAAAAGATTTTTTTCTAAAGATTTTGACACAAGAGAAACTTCATCAGAAGAAGTGGCAGATATAATTGTGCAGAGACAAAAGGACAATGAAATTCAGATTAAGGCTAAAAAACCGTGGGTTACCTATGGCCTGATAGCTATTAACTTTGCTGTTTGGTTGATTTTGAATCTACTTTCAATGAAAACTGGAACCTCGTATAATGAGCTTTTATCGACATACGGTTCAAAAGTTAATGCCCTTATATTGGGCGGTGAATATTGGAGATTTATTTCACCTATGTTTTTGCATTCCGATATAATTCACGTTTCGGTTAACTGCTATTCGCTGTATATTGTTGGCTCACAGGTCGAAAGATTATATGGTCATGGCAAGCTTACTGTAATTTACTTTTTATCTGGTTTTATTGGATGTATCGCAAGCTTTGCATTTTCAATCAATGACTCAGTAGGAGCTTCAGGAGCTATATTTGGATTATTGGGAGCTATGCTGTATTTTGCAGTAAAAAGGCCATCACTTTTAAAAAGCAGTTTTGGTGCAAATTTAATAACTATATTAATAATAAATCTGACCTATGGTTTTATGAATAAACAAATTGACAATTATGCTCATTTTGGAGGGCTAGTTGGTGGTTTTTTAACTACTGGAGTGGTTTATTCTGTCAAGGAAGAAACTGCAAAAGATAAGCTCATTAAGATGACATCACTTATTCTGGTTATTGCTGTTATAATAGGTGGATTATTCTATGGCTTTAATAACGAACAAAACCGCTTGGCTTCTAAAATAGCTACGTTGCAAACCTATGATAGCCAGCAGAACTGGTCAGAATCAGAAAAGCTGTCTGAAGAAATACTGGCGCTGAACCCATCTGATAAAAGCATCAAAACAAGTGTCTTATGGAACCTTGCAAAGGCAGAGATAAATCAGACAAAGTACGAAGAGGGAATAGTGCATGCAAATCAATTAGTAGAATTAAGTCCAGCAGATGGACACTATATTCTCGGTGTTATATATTATGACACTGCGCAATATGGTAAGGCAAAGGAAGAGCTACAAATGGCTAAAAAGCTAGAGTCCCCTAATACAGAGGCAATAGATAAATTGCTTGCTGATATGGACAGTAAATAGGGAATAAGTGAAAAGTGAAGAGTTAAGGAAAGCCGGCTTTCGCCGGCTGAATTAATATTATTTAGCTGGATTCATCACAGTTCCTATAAATAAAGGTAGCTTTGTCTCGTTATCAATGATTGCATATACAAAGGGACGGTTCAGAATCACTTTTTTTGTTTCTAGCGCCATGCCGGTTTCTGTCATTTCCACTTTTGTAACAGCACCAGCTTTAGTTCCAAGCTCATCAACCTGTATAAAGGTCTTGTGCAGTAAATCACCAATGTAGATATTGCCATCTGAGCTTGTTGCCATCTTACTGAAATTGGCTTTACTACTGTCAAAGCCTTCTGTAAAGCCTAGATCTTTTAATGGTTTTACAAGACTAACCTCATAGTCGTATTTGAATTTTGGTAAACCGATAGAGGCAGTATCATCTGATTTGCTGTTGACAAAATTCAAAAAGCTTTTGCCATCAAGGGATTTAATATAATCTTCCAGAGATATGCTTTCGTTTGGAAGTATTGCTACAAAACTGAATTTATCGCCCTTGTAAGGCTTAATAAAGCCTTGTGCTGTATCGCTCTTTAGATAGCTTTCAAAAGAGTGCATAAATTTTGTTGAAACATTACTGCCATCTGATAAAGTGAATTTTCCATCGCGTACATTCGCTGTTTTATAGGCATTTTTCCATTCTGCTTCAAATAATACTGTGTTAAACAAATACATTATTGTGTCAGCATCAATTTTGTCGACAATTTTGTCAATCAAACCGTTTGTGTTACTTTTCACCCATTTATTAATGTCTTTTACAGTATCCTGTGAATTAAAATCGGCCTTATAGGCAGCAGCTTTATAAAAGTCAGCATTCGCTTGGAGAAAATTAGGATTTACTTTAAGTGATGCATCCTGCCTATACCATATAGAATTGGCCAAATGTATCTTGTTAGTCTTATCATTTTGAAGGTTTGAACTCATAGTATAATAATATTTGTTAAGTTGATCTATTGTTAAAGTTCCTCCACCTAGCAGCTTTTTAAACTGAGTCAAGGTATTGCCATCAGCACCATTAGCTGTCATGCCAAGGGCTAAAGCAACTGAGGTGGGTGATATAAGTGAATTCTCACTTGCGGATATTGATTTCTTAAATAAAGAAATAGAGAAATCAGAGGTAGCAGCAATAAAATCATCTGGTAGAGTTTCAGCGCTTACCTTATTCGCAGTTACGTTCTTTGATAAATCCTGCGCATTTACACTTGTAGAATTACCTACAAATATGTAAGTTATAATTGAAACTATAATAACAACTGACAGTATTACAGGAAGAATTACTGTTTTCAGAACTTTTTTATCACTCATCAATATTTTCTCCTTTAAATTGATTTTTTATTTTACTCACATACATGATTATAGTTATACCCAAACAAATACTCTAACTAATATAATAGACGAGAAATTACTGAAAAAGTTCTGCAAAGTAAAAAAAAGCAAAGCCAAGTATATTTTGGCTTCACCTCTTCAAGTACATTTCCTGTTATTTTATCATTTCTACAAAATATATATGAAAGCTTAGATCCTCTGTGAGCTCTGGATGAAAGGAAGTAGCAAGCATATTGTTCTCCCTGCAGGCAACGATATTTCCATTGACACGTAACAATACCTCGACTTGTGGCGCTACTGCTACCACATAGGGTGCTCGTATAAATACCAAAGGTATTTTATTTGGCGATATTATTGGTAAATCCACGCTTGTGGTAAAGCTATCCAATTGCTTTCCATAACCATTTCTCATAACCTCAATGTCCATTACTTCAAGATGACGACTTGAATCATTACATATATTCTTGGCTAATAAAATCATTCCAGCACAAGTACCCCAGACAGGCATGCCACTTGAAATTCTATCAATCAAGGGCTGAATTAGATTATATTCTCTTAAAAGCTTACCGATTGTAGTGCTTTCGCCACCAGGGATAATTAGCGCATCTAAGAGCTCTATATCTTTCTTATATTTTGCAATTGAGGGGAGAACGCCTTCTATCTTATTTAACTTATTAATATGCTTGGAGATAGCACCCTGCAGTCCTAACACTCCAATTTTTTTCATGTTTAGCCTCCACTCATGTTTAGGTATACGAGACTAATGGCTCGCAGAGGTACAGCATCAATAACTTGATTACCAACCTCTTGAGGCGAATAAGCTGTTACCAGAAAGCTCTCTTATATCGATAGAATCCATTGCTGAGCCTAGCTCCTCAGATACTTCTGCAATAATTGCAGGGTCATTAAAATAAGTGGTTGCTTTTACAATTGCCTGAGCTCTTTTTGCTGGATCAGAGGACTTAAATATTCCAGAGCCTACGAATACACCGTCACAGCCTAGCTGCATCATTAGAGCAGCATCAGCAGGAGTTGCTATTCCACCTGCAGCAAAATTGATTACAGGAAGCTTACCATGCTCATGGACATATAAGATAAGGTCATAGGGAGCACCATATTCTTTAGCGATTGTCATTAATTCCTGTTTTGATGCAATTTGAACCCTTCTGATTTCTGAAGTTACAGTTCTCATATGCCTCACAGCCTCAACTACATTTCCAGTACCGGCTTCTCCCTTAGTTCTGATCATAGCAGCACCTTCGCCAATTCTTCGGAGGGTTTCTCCCAAATTTTTGGCACCACATACAAAAGGAACCTTAAAGATGTGCTTATCGATGTGAAAAGCTTCATCAGCTGGTGTTAAAACCTCGCTTTCATCTATATAATCTATAGATAGTGACTCCAATATCTGTGCCTCAACAAAATGTCCTATTCTAACTTTAGCCATAACAGGTATGGACACCGCACTTTGAATTTCTTTTATCATTCTTGGGTCTGACATCCTTGCAACGCCACCCATTTTCCGTATATCAGAAGGTACTCTTTCTAGGGCCATTACCGCAACTGCACCTGCTTTCTGTGCAAGCTCTGCCTCTTTGGCACTAACAACATCCATTATTACGCCACCCTTTAGCATCTGTGCTAGGTTTTTGTTTAATTCATATCTCTCACTCATAAATAATCTCCTTTACTTTTTATTTAATTTAAAATATACTAATTGTATCACTACAATAGTTAAAATATTGCTATAAATTTTATACATTTTTACATAATTAAGAACAAATGTCAACATAAAATTAAATGTCTATAAAGTATAATGGAGGAAACATGGAAATTGAATCGATACAATTATTGGATTCTGATCAACCCAAGTACTTACAATTATTTGAGCATATAAAGGAGTTAATTATAAATGGAGACCTAAAGTATGGTGAGAGGCTGCCAACTATAAGAAGCTTGGCAAATAAGCTGGGGGTTAATAGCATTACCGTTGTAAATGCATATAAGCAGCTTGAGAGTAATAATTATATTACAGCTAAAAAGGGCAGTGGATACTATGTTATAAAGAATAAACTTGAAAAGGATGAGGCGCATTTTTCAAGTGATGTAGGAATGTCAACCGACGAATCAAGTATTAATTTTGCAAGTGCTACTGCGCATCCGTCAATTTTCCCCATTGAGTCATTTAAAGAGTGCATAAATGATGTACTGGAAAGAGATAAAGGTTTTGCATTTGGTTATCAGGAAAGTAATGGTTTTAAGCCATTAAGGCAGTCAATACTTAGCTATCTTAATAGAGAATATTCTATAGAAACAGACAATGAGGATTACCTGCAAATAGTATCAGGAGCTCAGCAGGGAATAGATCTAATTGGGAAGGTGCTACTAAATCCGGGAGATTATGTTATTACAGAGAATCCAACATATGACGGTGCTGTAGCAGTATTTAAGTCAAGAGGAGCTAGAGTTGTTGGAGTAAATATTGAGCAGGATGGAATAGATATTGACGACTTAGAAAAGAAATTACGAGTATGTAAGCCAAAGCTTATATACATAATGACAAGTTTTCAAAATCCAACTACTGTTTGTTATAGCAAACAGAAACTTGATGAATTACTTCAATTAGCTAAGAAATACAATGTTTATGTAGTTGAGGATGATTCAATGTCAGAGCTTAGTTATGGTACAGACAGACCACTCACATTAAAAGCACTTGATAAACAAAATGCATATGTAATATACATCAAAAGCTTTTCAAAAATATTAATGCCAGGTTTAAGAATAGGCTGCATGGTAATACCCAGCCTGCTAATTGACGAATTTACAAAGATAAAACACAATAGTGATATTTCATCATCAGGTCTTATTCAGAGGTCACTAGATCTTTACTTTAGAACTGGTAAATGGGATGAACATCTGCAATACATGAAGGAAATCTATAAAGGTAAATATGAATTTATGCTTAATAAACTAAATGGACTAGAGAAATATAGTATCAAATTTGATCAACCTAATGGTGGCCTATACTTTTGGATCCGACTACCGCGTAATATTTCAGCAAAAATATTTTATACTGAGTGTAAACAAATCGGACTCTTGTTTATACCATCAAATATTTTCTATGACAATGCTCATAAAAACAAGTATAGTTATATAAGACTGAGTTTTGCATCATCTAGCATAGAAAAAATAAGAGAGGGGATTGCAATATTAGAAAAATGCCTAAAAAATGCCTAAATAAAAATACTTAAAAGAAAACACCAAAATTTAGGTAAAATTAATATAAATAACTTAATGGGTTAAGTATGTCACGGCTACAGTTTAATAGGCTTATATTTTCTCCTTTTAAGCATGCGATTTCTATAGTATTTTTTAAAAATTCTTTGAGTTAGGCCATAGTCAATTATAACAGGAACATCATCTATAAGACCCCAACTCGAGGGTCTTACTAGATCACCCCTACTCAATTTATTACTTTGAATGTCATCTTTGAGGTTTTTAAGCCGGACAAGTTTTTTGTAATTTCTCACATTATAATATTTATAAACTGTGGAGATTTTTTCTATTTTGCGAGCCTTTGACATAATTAAAAACTTATTATCTTCAGAGACAGCTACTATTTCAGCAAAAATATTTGATTTTCTTGATTTATATATTTCATGCTCTGCTTTATTTTGAGATATGCCACGAATATCTTTAGCAATCTTAAGAACATGGCCATTATCCAGATCGTAAACCCTTCTTGAGGACCCAGAGCCTATTAGCTTATATTCATCATTTTTTACATTTACAACTAATTCCTCGAAATCGTATTTCATTCTTTACTCACCTTCCATTGAAATCACATTACATAATATTCAGAAAGTTATAATTACGTGAGTTAAGTTACATGAGTATTTTTGAGCTTTAAATTGAAGGTGAGAAAGGGTGCAAAACTTGTTAATATTGACGTTCTTTTAGTAAATAGTTAAAATATTATTCCTCAAATCTCAAGTTTTTTGATATATTCTGATATAATTGAAAGAAAAAAGTGAGAAATATAGACAAGAAAAGGACATGACACCTTGACGAAAATATGGCGTTGATGTATTATAACTTATATTTGTATAGGTAAAAATGATGCTAATAAAGTGAATATTTTAAATATGATGATTGGAAAGAGTAAAAAATAATTGGCTTCCAAGAGAGTGAGAGTTTGGTGAGATCTCGCAGGTTCAAGTTTTTGAAAATCATCCATGAGTTGCAGCCTGAAACTAATTACAATATTATAGTAGGGTGTGCCGGTGAGTAGCCGTTAAAGAATGAAGTGATTGTTGTCATGTTTTAATTTTCATGTGTTAAGCATGTTACAAAATAAGTTGGGTGGTACCGCGAAAATTGCCTCGTCCCTATGTGGAACGGGGCTTTATTATTTTTCCGATGTCTACCGCCCCTAATACTCCCACTGAGTCCAGAACTCTGTTTATTTGCAATGTGTAATGAAACGAGATTAAACTATTTTAGTAAAAAATGATGGAGGTAGCAAAATGTCAGATGATTACGGAAAAACTTTAAATTTACCACAGACAGATTTCCCAATGAGAGCAAATCTGCCTCAGAGAGAGCCCGAATTCCTAAAAAAATGGGAAGATATGGACATTTACAATAAGCAATTGAAAAAAACAGAAGGAAAGCCAACCTTTATACTTCATGATGGCCCGCCGTATGCAAATGGTGGAATACACCTTGGAACTACGCTAAATAAAGTTTTAAAAGATATTGTAGTTAAGTATTACAGTATGTCAGGATACCATACTCCTTTTGTTCCAGGATGGGATACTCATGGTCTGCCAATTGAGCAAAGAGCTATCAAAGAACTTGGACTTAAACGGCACGAAGTAGGCCCTGTTGTATTTAGAGAAGCTTGCGAAGGCTTTGCAATGAAATATCTTAATATTCAAAGAGAAGCCTTTAAGCGTCTTGGAGTTAGAGCAGATTGGGAAAACCCGTATATTACTTTAAAGCCAGAGTTTGAAGCAAAGCAAATAGAAGTATTTGGCGAGATGGCAACTAATGGCCATATATATAAAGGACTAAAGCCTGTTTACTGGTGTCCAGAATGTGAAACTGCCTTGGCAGAAGCTGAAATCGAATATGCAGATGATACTACTGTTTCATTGTATGTAAAATTTCAGGTTAGGGATGACAAGGGAATTTTTGCTGGAGTTGTAGATAAGGACAAAGTTAATTTTGTTATTTGGACAACAACAACTTGGACCTTGCCTGCTAACCTTGCAATATGTTTAAATGAGAAATTTGAGTATTCGATTGTAAAAGCAAATGATGAATACTATGTACTTGCGACCGAATTGCTAGAGAATACTATGAAGGCTGCAGGTATATCAGAATATGAAACAGTTGCAAAATATCAGGGTAAGCAGCTGGAAGGAATTTTGTGCAAGCATCCCTTCCTAGATAGAGATTCGGTAGTAATTCTGGGTGATCACGTAACTCTAGAAGCAGGTACTGGTTGTGTTCACACTGCTCCAGGACATGGTGTAGAGGACTTTATAGTTTGCCAGAAGTACAAGATACCTGTAATTGTACCAGTTGACAGCAAAGGAATCTTGACAAAGGAGGCAGGGCCTTTTGAAGGAATGTTCTACAAAAAATCAAATGGCGCAATCCTTCAAAGACTAACACAAGATGGTAGACTGCTTGTATCAGAAAAAATAACTCACCAATATCCACACTGCTGGAGATGCAAGGAGCCAATAATTTTCCGTGCAACTGAGCAGTGGTTTGCATCAATTGATAGCTTTAGAAATGAAGCATTAGAAGCAATAAAAGGCGTTAAATGGATACCAGAGTGGGGACAAGAAAGAATAACAAATATGGTAAAGGATAGGGGGGACTGGTGTATTTCCAGACAGAGAATCTGGGGAGTACCTATTCCGATATTCTATTGTACGGATTGCGGAAAAGAATTAATAAATGCTGATACCATAAAGGCTGTAGCAGACTTATTTAGAGAAAAGGGCTCAAACTCGTGGTATGCGATGGAGGCATCAGAAATATTACCAAAGGGTACCAAGTGTGGATGCGGACATACTGAGTTTGAAAAAGAAACAGATATAATGGATGTTTGGTTTGATTCGGGTTCTAGCCATGCAGCAGTGTTAGAGAATAGAGAAGGCTTGTCATCTCCAGCTGACCTATACCTAGAGGGTAGTGACCAACATCGTGGATGGTTCCAATCTTCACTTTTGACATCTGTAGCTACTAGAGGAAAAGCACCATACAAAAAGGTATTGACTCATGGATATGTTGTTGATGGAGTAGGGCGAAAGATGTCTAAGTCTATGGGCAATGGTATTGACCCAGCTGATGTTATAAAGGATTATGGCGCAGATATACTCCGACTATGGGTTGCTTCCTCCGACTATACAACAGATATTAAAATTTCGAAGGATTTGTTAAAGCAGTTATCAGAGGTTTATAGAAAGATCAGGAATACTGCAAGATATGTCCTGGGAAATATTAATGACTTCAAGCCAGATACTGATAGTGTTGATTATAATGAAATGTGTGAGTTGGACAAATGGGCACTTTATAAGATGACTAACCTTATTAAAAAGGTAAATGAGGCTTATAGCACATACGAGTTCCATATCATGTTTCACGCTATACACAACTTCTGCGTTGTTGATATGAGCAGTTTCTATCTTGATATTATAAAGGATAGACTATATACATCAAAAGCCGATTCAAAGCAAAGAAGAGCTGCACAGACTGTTATGTATGAAATATTGCAATCACTGGTAAGAATGCTGACACCTGTACTTGCGTTTACTACTGAAGAAATCTGGCAGTTTATGCCTCATAGAGCTACTGATGACCTCGATAGCATACAGCTAAATAGCTGGCCAGAAGTGAATGAAAAGTATATTGATATCGAATTGGCTGAAAAATGGAATAAAATACTTGCATTACGTTCAGATGCTTCTAAAATATTGGAATTAGCTAGAGCAAATAAAACAATTGGTCACTCACTAAATGCGAAGGTTACTATCTTTGCTGATGGAGCAGATTATGAATTTGTGAAGAGCATAGAGAGTGAACTGGTTTCTATATTTATAATTTCAGCTGTTGAAATAAAAAAGCTTACAGAAGCACCAGCAGATGCTCAAAAGGGTGAGGAAATGCCAAATATCAAAATTGTAGCGCAGCAAGCACCTGGAGATAAATGTGAAAGATGTTGGATGTTCAGTGAATTTGTTGGCAAGGATGAAAACCATCCAACCCTTTGTAATAGATGTGCAGATGTAGTGGAATAACAGTGCTGACTTTATACATCATAATATGAAAAGGTAACACTAAAAAACGGGACGAAAGGTGCTAATAGCATTATCTGCATTGGCATTGTTCGTCCCAAATATTAATTTGGATAAGAAATGATATAAAGACCTGTTAGCAGATCAGCTTGGAGGAGCAGCAATGATTAGACATACAATAAACTTGAAGGATAGAAGCTATCCAATATGCATTACAACAAGCTTTGAAGGTCTAGGAAAAACAATATTATCCCTAAGGTTGGGGAAAAAGGCTATAGTTATCACTGACGAAAATGTTGATAAATATTATTCCGACATTTGCATAAAAGAGCTGCAGGATAGTGACTTTGAGGTTTATAAACACGTTTTAAGACCAGGTGAAGAAAACAAAACACTTGAAGCAGTATCTGGAATATATAAAAAGCTCGTTGAGTATAAATTGGATAGAAGTAGCATCTTGATCGCTCTTGGTGGAGGCGTTGTTGGTGATATATCAGGGTTTGCTGCTGCTACATATATGAGGGGAATAAACTTTGTTCAGATACCTACAACCCTTTTGTCTCAAGCAGATAGCAGCGTTGGAGGAAAAACTGGTGTTGATTTTGATGGGCATAAAAATGTTGTAGGAGCTTTCTATCAGCCAAAGATGGTATTTATCAATGTTAATACACTTAAAACGCTTCCAAAACGTGAAATTTCTGCGGGTCTAGCAGAGGTTATAAAGCATGGACTCATCTTGGATGAGGAGTATTGTGAATATATAAACTATAATGCTCAGAAAATCTTTAACTTTGATGAGAATGTTCTTCAATATCTGGCTAAGAAAAATTGCTCAATAAAAGGACATGTAGTTGAGGAAGATGAAAAAGAAGAAGATCTGCGAGCAATTTTGAATTTTGGGCATACAATTGGTCATGCTATAGAAACTGTTCAGAATTTTCAGCTACTGCACGGAGAGTGCGTTGCAATAGGAATTGTTGGGGCGTATAAATTATCATTTTATTTGGATATTGTTACTAAAGTAATGGTTGAAGAGGTTAAAACGACATTGCTCAAATTAGGTCTTCCAGTATCATTGCCGGGAATGGATGTTGATCAGGTATATAATCAAATATTCTATGACAAAAAGGTTAAAGACAATAAGCTGAAGTTTGTTTTGCCTCGAAAAATAGGAGAGGTGTTTCAGCGAACTATTGATGACAGCGAATTAATAAAGAAAGTGCTTATTGATTTATCTAAATAATTAAACAAATAATTAAATTTCATAAAAATACCATTGAGACAATCGAGAGCATTGAAAAAGTGTTCTTGATGACCCCTAATGGTATTTTTTTGCGTAATTTTTTATACTTTCAACCAAATTAAAATTATAATTTTTATTTGTATAAATAAAGCTAAACTAAACAAACATAATGATGAAGAAGCAATTAAGTAAAAATAGTTCAAAGTAACTTGCGAGAGGCAATATAGCATATGGAGGAAAAATAACATGGATATTAATAAGATGAACTATCTAAAAGAAAAACTTATAAAGGAAGCAAATAAAACTGATAAGACGTTGGGACAAATGCGTGAAAACGGAGAGGCTGATATGAGTGAATACTCTCCATCAGAGTTATCAAACTATGATAATCACCCAGCTGATTTGGGTAGCGAGCTTTATTCAGTTGAAATGAACATGGCGCTTAAGGTTCATGAACAAAGTAAACTAAATAACGTAAAGCATGCGTTAAAGAAGTTTGAGAATGGCTCATATTGTAAGTGTGAGAACTGCAAAAAGGAAATTGCATATGAGAGATTAGAAGTTATACCTGAAGCTAAGCTTTGCATGGACTGTGAAAAGCACAAGGAGGCTTCGGAAAGAAATACACCTGCACCTAATAGTCAGAATAATGAAATATTTGATGAACCCTTCGGAAGAAAGTATTTAAATAAGCGTGAAGATGATGAATCAGAGGGTATGGATCAGCTAAATGATTTGATGAAATATGGCTCTTCGGACACACCTCAAGATTTGGGCGGCTATGAGGATTTAGAAGAATATTATACAAACGAAATAGATAATCAGGGAATAGTGGAGGAAGTTGATAAGATTTCAAATGAACAATACAAGAAGCAACTGCCATAAGATTTATTGGAATGACTATTTTATAAAACCGGAATGCAAAATGCAATCCGGTTTTTTATTACTCTATTCCTCTTTTGGGGGTAAATCATTTAAATTGTAGGTAATACATTTTGAAGCTCTAGTCACTCTGGTACTTTTTGCTTCTTTCTTGACCGCCGGAGTTTTGGCACTGGCTGCCTTGACTTTTGGGGTAGACACTTTTACCAATTTGTTACTGCAACTTTTGTTAGTACAACTCCCGCTAATCATAATGGAACCACATTTGCAAAATTCAGCCATTTAATTCATCCCTCCAATATTCAATCAATATTCAATGAATATTCAATGAATTATATTATACCACAAAACTGGGCATTTTTATTACATTATTATAAATACACCATAAAGCATTGAATTTATATTCATATCTAAATCGCATAATTGACAGATAACTCATGGCAAAGAATGCTTTTCTAAAATATGGTAAGGTAAATATAAAATTAACCAGTTCATAGTTTGCATAATATAGTATTAAATGTGAAATAAAAACCTTAAAAAGTATATGTACTTTTAATAATGATTTAAAAAATAGAATTACTTATGTCGAGGGCATACTTAGGTTTTTATTTTGCGTTTTAATTTGATATTTTATATAATAGGTTTATATCCTGAGTTTGACACTTGGACAAAACAAAAATCCTGAAAAGCTTTGATCTAAAAGGTTTTCCAGGATTTTATTATGTTCTAAAAAGTGCGTACCTTTTTTAAATCTTCGTTTCTCTAAAAATTTTTTTCATCATACTTGT
>Ga0209430_1000800_pt1 | contig 27472 bp, 18 predicted proteins | sample BarGraIncub1133A_FD_184504 | JGI IMG/M metagenome (GOLD analysis project Ga0209430, IMG submission 184504) | Arctic peat soil microbial communities from Barrow, Alaska - Barrow Graham LP Incubations 11-33A (SPAdes) (version 2) | ecosystem: Environmental > Terrestrial > Soil > Wetlands > Peat... | reverse complement strand
GTTTACATATCCACCTATATGGATACCAAAACCAATGGTGTGGAAGAACTTCGCAGACGCAGTAACTACTATTTCGTTCTTCACATTTCTAAAAAATACGCTTATAGTTTCAATTTTATCCACTATTGGCGCTATTATATCATGTCCTTTAGTAGCATACAGTTTAGCACGTATAAACTGGAAAGGCAGAAATATTCTTTTTATAATAACAATAGCTATAATGATGATTCCTGGACAGGTAACAATGGTACCTATGTTTATAGTTTTTACAAAGCTTAAAATGGTAGGAACTTTTGTACCCTTAATAATTCCTACATTCTTCGGAGTACCATTTTATATATTTCTCATGAGGCAGTTTTTTAAGCAACTTCCAAAGAACTTTGAGGATGCTGCAAGAATAGATGGCTGTTCGGAATTTCAGATATATTGGAGAATAATGCTTCCGTTATGTCAACCAGCGATACTTACAATAGCACTTTTCCAGTTCATGAGCTCATGGAGTGATTTCCTTGGCCCATTGATTTACTTAAATAATGAGGAAATGTATACCCTTCAGCTTGGGCTTCAGCAGTTTAAGCAGGCATATAATACTCAATGGAATCTGTTAATGGCTGCATCCATACTAATAGCGCTACCTGTTATAATTTTGTATTTCTTTGTACAGAGGTCATTTATACAGGGAATAAGTCTTGGTGGTATGAAGGGATAATTATTTACTAATAGTATATTTGTTTACAGATATAGATGAAATAAATTACTAATTAATTTTGAAAGGGGTATTAAATTATGGATAATAATGTAACTCTAAAAGATAAATTCTTTGGATGTATTGCAGGGGTACATATCGGTTCATCAATGGGTGCTGCTGTAGAAGGGTGGAGCTATGATAAGATAGAAAGCACATATGGCATAGTAGATAAACTTTTATCCTATGAACACTACAACAATGGATGGCGTCGTGAACCAGGTACTACTGAAGACGGAGTTGAAAGGCAAAAACTTATGATCACTGCTATCTTGAAGAAACAGGATAAAGTAAATGCAGAAGATGTAAGAAATGTTTGGGTAAGTGAAATAAAATCTATATCCATAGGAATGGTTTCAGAGGCGTTTGAGGCGACTCTACTTGCAATGGCTAAGAGTGGAATACCAGCAAGAGATATTGGAAGATACTGCGACTATGCAGGACTTAATTCATTTGCTCGAGCATGCCACCCTATTGGTCTTATAAATGCAGGAGATATTCAGGGGGCAGCTGAGGATATTCTTGAAGTAGGTCAGTTATATCAGACAACAAACAGCAGGGGGCTAAAGTGGGCAATGGTAACAGGAGTTGCAATAGCAGCAGCGACAAAGGCAAATGCTACTGTTGACAGCGTTCTCGGAGCGATATTTAATAACTGCGATCCTGACCTTGTATTAAAGGAACTCGACAGAGGGTTAAAACATACTGAAGACTGCCAGGACTTCAGGGAGTTAAGAAGAGCTTTTGATACAGAGTATAGTGGACAGGGAACACCATATTCAGCAAGCTCTGCGAATGAGGTCGTAACAAAGGCAATATGTATATTCAAAATGGTAAAGGGAGTTACGAAGGATGCTATTATAGCAGGTGTTAATCTTGGAAGAGACACTGATTGTTTAGCAGCCGTATCTTCAGGAATATCGGGTGCTTTAACCGGAGGCATATCAATACCAAAGAAATGGATTGAGCAGGTTGACGCTGCGACTAAGCTTAATATATATACTAATACTCAAAGAACTATTCGGGAAAATTCAGATGGTTTATATTTTGCATATAAGGCTAGACTTAACAAAATGAAAAATTTAATAAATGAAATGGATGCACTGTAATAAATGAAATGGATGCACTGTAATAAATGTTGAAAGGAGTTTTAGTATGAATATAGCAGTAGGTTCAGACCATGCAGGGTTTCCATTAAAACCTGTAGTACTACAGGCTTTGAAGCAGATGGGTCATAATGTAACAGATCACGGAAGCTATGATTCCAAACCTGTTGATTTTCCTGATATAGCTAAAAAGATATGTGAAGACATATTAAGCGGAAAGGCTGATAGGGGGATAATGATCTGTGGAACTGGAGTTGGCGCTGCAATTGCATGTAACAAAGTTCCTGGTATAAGAGCTAGTGTGTGTCATGATATATACTCTGCTCATCAATGTGTGGAGCATGATGATGTTAAAGTGATGTGTATAGGAGCACAGATTATCGGCCAGTCCGTTGTAGTGGAGCTGATTGAAAAATTCCTACAGGCTGAGTTTAGTAAATCAGAGGAGTTTAGAAGACGTGTTGCTAAGCTTGAGTTGATGGATACACAATTTAAAAAATAAAGTTTCTCTTAATATATTACAATTTGAAACTCATGGTACTACTACAGTATCTGACATCACTTGGAAAATGTAATAGGGTAGTTTTGCCTATCCCCTCCAAAAGGTATGTTAGGCGGATAGAGTACCTGTTGAAGGTATTCATTTTAACCTTTTTAAAATATTTGAAAGTTACACAATGTAGTTGTGTAACTTTCACTTTCCTTAGTTACCAACGATTTTCTGTATTTTGATATAGAATATCAATTTAAATGTTACTTAATACTAATATTTGCTTATATTATGTAACATATTACTTTTAAGTACCAAAAAATGCTGTTACAGCCTCATATTAATACACTAACATACCTTTTCGGGGGGATAGGCAAAAACACCCAATATTTAAACTATGGAACATTTATGGTTTAAAATTATTAAATATTATTTTTAAGTACGCTGGAATACTGGTACTGCCTCACATTAACATACTAATATACCTTTTCGGGGGGATAGGCAAAAACACCCTAAGAAGGATAATTTCAATAACTATGAACAACGTAAATATGACTTTGACAAACTCGAAAAAGACCTTTTAGGATGGGAGGATGGTAAAGTTGATGATACAGAGGAACAGTACTTTAAAGAAAAAATTAACGGATAAGCAAATTGAAAAAAACATAGTTGAAGTTCAGGCTACTTTAGCAATGGAAGATATGTATTTAACAGATATTGATTTAACTTTACTACACAAATATGCAAAAGGTGAGATTACAGGAAAAGAAATCATAAAAATATTTAAGGCTAATTAATAGACCAGGGCGGTATGCCCTGGTCTATTAATTTATGGCATTATTACATCAGGTGGGGTTAAATTATCAGTTAAATCCTTTTTATCCACTGTTACTGCAATAACAAACCTATGATATATATTGTTTAGATTTGCAATCATAATATTAAAATTATTTTCAAAGAATTTTGTATTTATTATTAATTTTTTACTTTGAATTTGTATATTATCTATTTGATAAGCAATAGCATAAGAATCTGGTTTGGCAGAAATAATTGAATAATATATAACGGATTGTTTAGTAAAATCAATTGGGTCAACATTATATCCACTATATGGAATAGAATACGAAAGATATTTGCCTTTAAATGCAGTCCATTCACTGTCTGTACTAAATATTATTGTGCCTGCAGGATAATCATATATAGTGCTTTTCATATCTACAAATCCAGAAAAAGCATATTGGAAAGAGATACCTGTCTTAATGGCAGTATTAGTAGATATCTTGTCAGAAACTTTCTTGGGCGTAGTAGAAGGTTTAAATTTACCTGAACAGCCCATTATTGAAAAAATAAGAATTAAGCTTATTAGAAACCAAATACTTTTTTTCATACCCTTTCATTCTCCTTTTTTATTTGTTTAGCCATACTATATATAATATGTATATAGTAGGAGGTTGTGTAGTAATGGGGCAGAAACGGCAATAGAATTACCGTTCCTTACCAAATAATTTCTTATCCATTGGCTGCAACGGTCTCAGCTTACCAGCTAATATTTCTTTTGGTAAGTCAAATGAATAATGCCCTATAATATTTATATGATCATAGCCAAGAGGGGGTAGCGTACGAAATATCATTTTTGCGTACGCTACCCCTAGTATACTAATGAAATAATCTATTAAAAACCTTCCTTGCAAATGCTTTTCAGTGGTTCTACGTATATCACTGGTTTCAATGCTTATCTTTCAGTTGCCGATTATTTTTAGTTTATTATCTAGGTTGGTAAGCTCTTTTATATTAAATTTATCTAATCTACTATCAAGAAGTTTTTTATTAAAAATAGATTTGTACTGCTGCACCACAAAATCCCCCTAAAAACCGTTATAACTTAATAATAGCATATTAATAGCTATAAATAGCAAATTATATAGATAACAGCATAGATTTTACAAATTATATAGAAGGAGCTGGAGACATAACCATAAAAACATATACGTCATGTGTTATAGTATATAGTTGTGTGGCTCGGAAATTCATTTGCTTTCACAATTAACTTTAATTTATCTATTCACTACTTTAAAAAAAAACCTTTTTTCTTTTTTTCTTTTCTTTGATATTTTTTTTCTTTTTCTTTTTTTTATTTGTTTATATGAGATAAAAGGGGAGAGTGGGTGGAGCGGAAAAGAAAGCTTCAGGAAAGCCTAATTACTTTTACTATACTATATATAATAACATGACGTATATCTTTATATGGTATGGACAAATAGGTATAAAAGGGATATAATTACTTATGGGGAAGCTCTTATGTATGGAAGATCGAGAAGATAGTATTAAAGCTATAGGGTTATTTGTTGAGGCAAACAATCTCGCTAATGGTGAATTTCAAGATCTAAGTATAATAGTGTTGAATGCCATTACAAATAATATTGAACTAAAACATGACGTTAGCTGCGCATTTACCACGAAAAACTATGATGGCGAATATTCAGATAATAGACTTAATTTAGTAAATATAGTTTGGGAAGATTCAGGAATAAAAAAATATCTTAAACTTGGCCTATTTGGTTTCTATTCAGCTTACTATGTTGAAATGGAATATGATGTTGCTGAAAATTGCTTAATCCTGGATACAACTGACACATCTAAAGTAATAAGAATATATGGCATGTAATAAATTAAAATGTGCTCTGGTAACAACTTATGTTGAAAGCCATGGCATTTTTTATTTGTATTCATTAATATGGCAGTGCCAACATTTCCGACAAAACCCACTCTAAGGAATTGAGGTAGTATCAGGGTAGCTACCGTGTACTGCAAAGTAAATGTAATTCTTATTGCCGATTCTGTTCCATTACTACAGATCCCCCTACTATACCTTTTTGGCGGGATAGGCAAAACTACCCATTTTGAAAATAAATCCCTTTTAATTCCTGTTGGTGTGATTCAGAAAAATGTCGGGGTTAATAATAATGGCTAAGACAGTATTTAATTATTTAATACCATACTTTTATATTAGCCACTGACCTCTATGAATGCTAACTTAGTCTATAAGTTGGCATTCGTTAAAAAACTTGTAACCATTGATATAACTATGGTTACATACACTTTTTAGAATATATTTAATTATCCTGTTGAATTCAATGCCAACTAATAATATAATTAGCATATAAATTAGCATTGAAAGACGCTGCACATATGGAAGTAATTAATAAAACAAGTAGAGGAATAAATAAGGCAGAAGAAGTTGAACCAATAAAAAATATTAAGGATATAGGAAAAATTAAACAATACCTTCTAGGTAAAGTTAATAAACGTGATTATATGTTGTTTGCCGTAGGGATTAATGTAGGAGGGCAGGTGATTTACTGAATTTTCCGAAAATAGTTTATTTTGAGAGTGGCTATTTTTTTGTTGCTTTTTCCCATAGACTTAAAAAGCACCCTAATCGAGTGCTTTATTGGTTTCAATATCATTATTCCTGCATGAATAATTTGAAAATGTCACTTACAATAAACTTGATGTGAGGATACAGCAACAAACTGCATACATCATCGTCAGAATATTTCTTATTTAATTTATATGAATTGCCTTGAAGACAATACTGCTCTATCGATTTATTCTTATAATCAACTATCAAATATTCTTCGATGCCCTTTTCAGAATATAATTTCATTTTGTATTCTCTGTCATTCTTTTCTGTAGATTCACTCAAAATCTCGAATATCAATTTAGGAGTTTCTAAATATAGCAAGTCATTCTCAAACTTGTCTTTGATATCACTACCACAAAATACTGATATATCGGGTATTCTATATTCATTTTCATTGAATTTGATGTGAAGTTCACTAATTGCAACACAACTGCTTGGTAATTTTTCATCTAACATCTTGATTATGTTTGAGCCACACCTGCCATGTTTTGCATTTGGACTGAAATATAATATCTCACCATTGAAATATTCTGTATTATAACCTGTGTTATCTCTAATGCTTTGTGATATATCCATGAATTGCTCATAAGACAAAATATTATTGAAACTTGGTAAACTCATATTATCAACTCCATTTCAGTATTATTATATCATATTTTCACTCTAAACATACTATTAAGTAATTCCTAATTCTGTGGGAATGGTTTGCCTATAACCCAATAACTTACTCCCCTTAATCCATATTTTATAACTAAGTTGAAACTTTGACACCATACTTCTATTGTGGCTATATTGTATTGTTTGTGCTAATGCGATATTAATAAAATATATTTATATTTACATTAATAATATATTGGAGGTGGTTGAACTGTATAGTATTGAATTTGGAAAACTTGATCCACAGGGAAAAATCAATTTTATGAATGATAAATTAAAAGAAGGATTCACTTTGAGGATCGTGTATTAATGGAACAGAAAACCGGTATAAGAACAGAAACTATTCTAAAATCCCCAATGTATTTATGTAACCTTTCTTTTCCTAACTTCTCGAATTAGTGTTGACTTACTTATTCCAGTTATTTCTGCAACTTCTGTATATGAGTTGTTTTTTAACATTTCAATTGCATTATTTATTTGTTTTGGGGTATATGTCTTTGGTCTACCTTCTTTAAACCCTTCTTTAGTTTTTGCAATTGCCTTACCTGTTTGAGTACGTTCAATAATTGTATTACGTTCCATCTCTGCAACTGCTAATAATGTAGTTAAAAAGAATTTACCCATACTTGTATTTTCTAACAGTCCAATATTAATTACATGTACTGCTATTCCTCTAATAAATAAATCTTGAACTATACTAATACCCTCTACAGTATTTCTAGCCAATCTATCCAACTTAGTAACCACTAAGGTATCTCCTTGTTTTAAATCATTTATTAATTTATTGAATATAGGCCTATCTATTGTAGTTCCTGTGTACTGCTCTACTCTAATTTCGGCACCATCATATCTATCTAGTATATCCCTCGTCTGAACTTCTATGGAATGACCTTCTTTTAATTGTCCTTTTGTACTTACCCTTGCATAGCCTATTATCATGAATCATAACTCCTTTTCATTACTTTGTTTTGACCATTAGTTCTGACACCATTCAACACCTTGATTATACATCAACATTTTGTTGGTGTCAATACTGTTAAGATATGACTATGCTAACAACAATCAATATCACTTGTAAAAGTGTGATTTATACTAATACTATAAATGCTTGATACTATCTATGTTTAATTTGATGTTATTTCATATATGTTATATAAAAATACCTGGATCTATGTCAATAGCTTAGACACATTTTCTTGAACAAATCATAGAACAACTAGATTAACAAAAGACTTTATTTTTAAATAAATTATTGTATTTATCAGAGAAAAAGCCTTGCTTTTATTACACACAAACCTAGCACTAATTTAACTCTGCTATTATTCTTCTATCGAACTTTGGATTCTTGTAAATACTATAAATTTGTTTTAAAATAAATTGCCTTATTTCAACTGAATAGTCTATAAGTATTCTAATCTCTTCATCACAAACAATTCCATCAGGGTATATTAATTTCATTAGTCCTGAAAAGGTATTTTTAATTCCATCTTCATCTCTTGTACTTGCATTCACTAATTTTATTTTCGAATAGAATATATCATTGAAATTATATTCTCTAAGTCCATTCATAATTTCACTAAAATAATCCGCCGCAAACCCCCAATTCTTGGTTAAACTTAATTCTCTATTTTGAATTGAATCAAGTTCCCAGCCAGGTATTACACCGTTTAATCTATCAAGAAAAGCATCTCGAAGCATTTCTTCATTAAGCAATACTTGTAAAAGTTCTTCAATAGGAACATTACCTTTGGGCAAATTACCTACCATCATAATGCCACACGCGCTATTTTTTTCTATTCCACCTCTATCAAATTTACCTGAAGCCAGATATTGATAGAGTTTGCTAATAACTTCCTCATCAATACCACCTTTCTTGATTTTATCAATTTCATCAAAAAGGACTACATCATACTGACATAATAATCCTTCTTGCTTGGTTGTTAAATTATAAAAAAGTTGCGGTGCAGAGACTTTACTTCCTGAAATAACTCGAGAGTAAGATGAAATTTGCTCAAAAGCATAAGTTTTACCTGTACCTGGATAACCAAACTCCATTAAAAATATATTTTTCTCAACCATCGGTATAAGTCTCGAAAGTATAATTATTTTCTCTCTTTGTGTATAATTCTTATAATTCAATCCCACAGTACTAATTAGTACGTTTATCCATTCATCAGTAGTAAACCCTTTTCTTACCTCTATATACTCTTTTACATTAATATTTGAAAGCTGGAAAGGCTTGAATTTGGTCATACTTATAGATCCGGCTTCCGGATCATATTGTAATTCTGCAAGTCCCCACAACCCGTCAATAAGTATTCTTGGATGTTCTTGTAATATTGAATTTAAGACAAAAGCATTGTTCTCACCTAGGCTTGGGATTTCCAAATTGTTTGTATTCTTGGTTAAATTAATACTTGCTTTATATTTATCAATTAACTGTTTTCTTAGTGTAGTTTGAAGTTGATGCTTTCCTTTTTCCTTCTCTTTACTTGGTACTCTATGATCTCTTAAATAGTCATGCATTTCTTTAATATTAATTTCATTTATTCCATCTGTAGAAAAACATCCTAATAAATACTCAGAAACATAGCGAGGTAACTCACTTATTTGGTTTTTTAATGCTACTTCTTTGTCTACTGCTGCAGTTCCGAAATTCTCTTTTAATTTATTTTCCCATAACTCCATAATATATCATCTTCCTTTTTATAGATCTAAACTCCTAGATTTCTTTACACTATCGGATATTCTAGTTTTAATATTAGCTTTTACCTCAAGTTTCAGTTCATATTTCTCCTTAATAATATTACCCATTTTCATGTAAGTGGATTCCATTTTATTAATTATTATCCCTTCAATACTAGGAATAATATTCTCTTCGAAAATTACTTTTTCATGACTGGAAATAAAGTCAATTACCTTTTCAAAATATAATGGATGCATACTTAATCTTAAATTCTTAACATCAAAATTGTTTTCATTTATCACTGTTATTGATATTTTTGATATGGTATTTGTAACTAATTCCCCACTTATGTCTATTATTAGTCTCTTTATCTCCGAGTGCTTTTTCTTCATTACTACAAAAGGAATTATAGTCTCATTCATACTAAGGCCACCATGGACATTACTTCCTCTTATACCGCCAATATGAAATCCATATTTAGCAATTAAATAAAAGAGAATATTATGTTTTTCATCCTTATTAGGTAATGCAAAGTTATCCATGTTATCTTTTCTTATAACATGCCATTCCCCTTGACTAGTAAAATAGTCATTCATTTCATCATATATACTTTTTGAGACTTCCTGTTCTGAGAATATTTTTACGTACTTACCATGAATATCATACTTAATATTATAATGTTCAAAGTAGTTTTTAATAGCATGGTCTAATGATATAACTTTAGATTGATTAATATTAATGCTTCCATGGTCGGTAGCAATTACTAAGGTGATATCATCATTAAATTTCTGTTCTATTTTATTTATTATATTTTCTAATTGAAGCTTAAACATTGCACTAATAACGTCTTCATTTATATCCTTTAATCCATGGAAAACCTCATCACCATCAGTAAAAATAAAAGTATATAAATCAGCTTCCTTCTCAATTATTTCATTAAATGTGTTTTTTCCACCATTCCCAAATACAATTTTTTTGTTATGAAAATACCTCTTCATGTGCTTTTCCTCATCATTAACATTAAAAGGTAATGTCTTATTCAATTTTTCTGATATTATATTTTTATATTTATTAACTGCAAATAGAGATAACCTTGAAATACTTGTTACTGAAGGAATCATAGATACTACTGCACAATTTTGATTCATTTGAGAATACCCATAATTTTCTAATATGTTTTTAATTATGTTCCATATATCCCATCTCAAACAATCTATAACAATTACGACAATTTTATCATTTGAATAATTCTCAGTAACTGTCCTAAAAGAATTGAACAATATATCCTTTCTATCTAATAATTTATTATAGTTATTATATAGGTATTTCTCATAATTTGAATTAACCTCATCAACCTTATTTTTAGTTCTATTTATAAATGAGTCCTTTATATTTTCATCTATTCTCAAATCTTCAATAAGCCTAAATACATTATCGTCTTTAATTAAATCATTATTTACAGTTAAATAAGTAGTTATGTAATAATAAATCCATTCATCTAAAGTGCTAAAATCTACCTTTGAATCAAGCATGATTTTCAATTTATACATAAGTCTTTTTAGATTTATTAGATAATTTTTTTTATCAGCTTCTAACTCAAATAAAGGCTCGAATTTATCTATCATTAAATTAATATAACTTTGTACTTCATCAAAATTTAGGTCTAATTTGTCAGAAATCATATTGTTTATTCTTTTTATTAGCACATCATATTCAACTTGGAGTACTCCAGAAATTTTATTTACAACATACATAAAGTCATTATCCTCATCAAACAAAGATAAATTTTTTTGTTTACGCAATACTAAAATATCAATTTCAGCTAAATATAAATTATATTGTTTGATTAAACATAGTAAGTTCTCTTGTGATAATTTATATTCAATAAAGCAAACTTCTACAGGCTTTCCAATGGTCTCCTTGTCGGATTCTTTGTAATCTTTGAAAATGTTATTAAAAATCATATATTTTATTAGATTATCAATTTTTAGTTTACCTCTTAATATATCAATAACAAAATCTATATTCTGCGAATTAGGCATATTTATTATGATTTCCTTTTCTAACCATAATAACACTTCATTTCTTTCAGATATTAATTGTTTTAATTTAATATTATGCTGTACTAAAAATGTCATAAGCCCATTCAAGCTATGAAAATAGTCAAGGTTATTTAAAGATAAAGTATATAAAATACAATTTTCCTTAAAAGAAATAGATTTGTTGTATCTCATGGAAAACCTTTTTATATTAAACAATATATCAGTTCTTACAATTTCTTGCTCACTGATATTATTAGGTAACATTATATTTAGTTCTTTTTCAACGTACTTTATTACATTTTCATCTTTAAAAATCACAAAACTAGTATAGGTCTCCAGATCTTTAAATCCATTATCAAATTTTTTATTTTTTATAACGATATAAAATTCTTTACTGAATTTAAGTTCTTTCATCGAAATTATAAATTTTCTTGCTTCAATAAAATCTCCATTTTCTTTAATTTCTATTCCAGCGCCTTCATTTAAATGAAATACGTTATTATAATCTTTAATTATTGTTATAACATTTTCCAATATTATTTCCTCCTTTAGCAAAACTCGTATAATATAAATTGCTTTAGATTAATTTATTGATATTACATTATTACCAACAGTCTTTTCAATAATATCAGTTAACCTTTTAATATATTCTTGAGCACTTATCTCGTTTTTCCCTGTATGTTTTAGGCTATTCATTATTTTTTCATTTATCTCCGTAATTGGTATTTTTGAAACCTTTATTATCTCTATATTAAGAAATGTTATATATTCGTTAATTATAAGTATTAATTTATTCCCATCTTCAATTACTTGTTCTATTGAACTTACTGGATCATCATTTAAGTTATACATGAATCTTTTATAAGTTTCTAATAAGTCAACATTATACTCACTTATATATTTGTTTAATGCTATTTTATCATTAGTACCTTTGCTTAGCTTTGTTATTTCTGTGATATATGTTGCTAAAAGACCTGAGATGGTTTGCTCACAATTTAAAACTTCTTTATCAAATTTCGTTAAATTAGCCGCATAATAATTTAAATTTTCTTTTTCATGTATACACTTACATTCATTGAAATCTAAATCTGAGATTTCATCATATTTATTTAAGCAAACTGGGAACATCGCATTCAATTCCATATATATTTGATGTAGTTTCTTAACACCTTTAATTTTAATATTGCTTAGCATGTCCATCAATGCATTTTCTTGTTTATTATTTAGCTTAGCTTTTTCTACAAACATATGTTCGTATAATTTGTTATGAAGATTATTAAATTTAATATTAAAGCAATCTATTAATTCCTTATTTTTATCATCTAATTTTTCAATACATTTTAAAGAAAATGGGTTTAAAATATAATCACTTTTAATTTTTATTAATTCTGAAAATAGTCTTTCTGAGTCACTATCACCACTAAATCTTTCATAATTATTTTCTATATTTTTTACACATAACAAACTTTTCTGAACTTTAGGCATATATAAAGCTAGTTGAAATACATTTTCAATTAGACTTTCAACGTTTGCTAAAGCAGTACTTTCATTATCCTTACTAAATAAAGCTTTAGGTATATTGTTAAAATTTTGAATTGCTTCTTTAACTTTTCCTACTTTAGCCATCTGTTGTAAATAAGTCAATAAATCTTCTGCTTCCTTAACTTCAATTCCATTTATATTAAATAAACTTATATTATTTGACAATAATTTATTAAATATTTCAATATCCATACCTATTTCAATTCTCAAATTCGTGTAATTTACTGCTTTGTTTGGGTCAAACTCTTTAACCTTAAGACCTCCAGTTTTTTTAGATATAATACTCCAGAAATTCTTTGTATATATTAACTCTATTACTTTAATATCATCTTTTACTTTAACTAATTCGCAATTTCCGCTTTTAATATTTTTTAGATTACTACTTATCCCATCCTTTATTACGTTGTCTTCAATTAAATACACCTTTCCTAGCGAAATAGCGGCACTTATATATACTTCTATGAGATAATCTGGTAATCCAAATGGTTCATCCAGTAGTAAATTGAGTTTATCAGCTAAGCACATTTTTTCATCAATGATAATTTCAAAAATTTCTGATGAAATTTCATTATTATTTTTATCGGGTACCTTAAGGGAAGCATTAAAATCACCACCTGCGATTGGTGTTATATCTGCTAAGTCTAATGATTTTAATGTCCATCTAACGTGTTTGTCCTCTTCTTTTGATGACTTTGATGATATTTTTTTATCTTTTATTATAATAAAATTATCAATTATTTTATTGGTAGTAGCTCTTCCACTTATATTTTCAGTTTCGATGTCTGGGAATTTATAATAATATCTCTTTAAAATAAATCTTGCTAAATCTTCCTTAGCAGTAAACTCCTTTATCTCATCTTTATTAAACACAAAAATAAAGTTTCTAATGTTGGTGAAATTTTTAATTTCATCTTCTATTTTTCTTCTACTTTTTACTATTTCTCTCTCTAAAAAGCTTTTAGTTTTTTCATCATTTTTGACTTGATTATCTCTGTCAAGCTCTAACATAGCTCCATATCTTTTTAAATCAGAAGTAACAAACTTATACGTTCTAGGTATTGCTACTGCAATATTAGATGGATAATCTTTAATCCTTTCTTTCATTTTATCAGTACTCAGATTATTAACTTCGTAATACTTTGGAATAATGAAATTAATTGTTCCATCACCATAAAGATGAATTTTACTATGTATATCTAACTTTTCTTCAAACTTAGATAGAGTATAATAATTTCCAGTAAACTTTCTTTCTACCGGAGTTATACCTGATTTCCCCTTTTGAACATATTCCCTAAAAACATCGCCACAACTATCGCCAAGAAATCTAGTTAGAATATCGTATTCATCTATATCTTTTGCTTTTTCATCAACTAACTTAGTAATATTTATGCGTGAACTTCCGCCTTCATAAAATTCATATAATTCTTTATCTGAATTATAAAATATATTAACCGAATTCTTTTCAATAAGGCTATTTAAAAACGTCGTTACTATATTTGTATCTCTGATTAGTAATGAATTACATATGTCCTTAATTGATAAGCCAATTTTAATATCCTCATTTAAATCATATATTGATAAACGATTTATTATCATTATCTTGGCTACTTTCTTTTGCCATTCTTCTTGGCATTCGTTTAATAGGGTATTTACAGAAGCCATTAAAGAATCATTTTCTTCAGCAGCTGCATGAATGAAATAATCATAAACATAATCTGGAGTTACCAGATTTAACTGATTATTGTCTATCATATCCTCATTAATCTTTCTTCCAACTACGTCAGCCATAAATTGAAATATAGTCCTATTTTCCTGAGCATATCTTTGTGAAAGAAGTCGCAGATATTTAATTGAAAATGGATGAAAAGGCAAGAATCTTTTTACAGCATTACCAGTAATTTTTTCTGCAAATTCAAATATACTTCTATTAACCATTTTTGCTTCTAGATATTTATTTTCATCGATTCTAAGTGTATTTTCTATTAGTTTATCGCCTTTCTCAAAACTTATTAATCTTTCATTAAATCTTCCTTTTACTTTTTCTATGTCTTCTTTATCAGCCATTACAACGTTCAATATTTGACCTAGTGCTTTATGCATAGAGGAAATGAATACAATATCATTTCCATTTGACAATCTAGCAGCCTCAGCTAAATCTTGAATTTTAGCTAAATTCTTATTGATTTTCCCATCCTCTACAGTTGTAGCTAAATAAGCACTAAATTCATCAAATATAAATGCGATTCCTGTATACCCTTTACTTTTAATAAATTGTGATGCTTCCTTCAAATAGTCAGTAAAGTTCACTTTATATATGTCTATAGGTTGATTAAATACCATTTCAATTAATTCTTGATATTTATTTAGATAATTCTTTTTATTTTTAAATAGTCCAGAAATAAGTTCATCGAAATCTAAATCCATTTTAGTCATTTGATTATTTATCAAATTCCATAATTCACTATTCTTATACCCGTTGAGTTTTAATATTGCTTCATCATATGCAGTTTTTGACTCATAATCTCCAAAACAATATTTACATTTATCAATCAAATTTTTTCTTATACTATCCTCAAACTCAAGATCCGTTTCGCAAACGCCATTGATATTTACAACAAAATAATTAATGTTTTTTTCTTTTATTAAATTCAGATGATAAACTACATTATCAAATTCCCTAAATTTCTCTATAAGATCATCTATTTTTCCTTCATTTAGTGCAACTAATATTGTATCAATCACTAATAGAAAATATGACTTACCAGTTCCATATGTTCCTCTAATAATAAATGACCTACTTACAGTATTTGCACTAAAATCTTCACCTAACTCTCTCTTCCTTGGTGACTTTGAGAGTGTAATATTTTCAAGTATTTCTTCAAAATGTTCTGAAAGTTCCTCTGTGATTATGTAGCTTTCTACAAGTTCACCCTTTTCGTTAGAATTTACATCTTGAATATTAATAAACGGTTTGAATTTTTTCAATGTAACAATCTCATTAAATTTCTGTCCCATTATATTATCCCCCCTAATTAATTTATTTAAAATAATAACCGTTTGTATAATCTTGTGATTCAATTTTGGATATTTTATATATTTCAGCTAATTTTTCTTTATCACTATTTTTAAATTCAAAACTAAATAAGTTTTTCCTATTTAAGTTAAAATAAGTTATACAGTAACCCGGAATTACCAATACTATTTTTTTCTTACTTGGCATTCGATCATACGACTTTAAAAATTTTTCGATTTTATCTTTTTCAAAAAGCTTATTAAATATAAACTCAATATTATCTATCAAAATTAAATCCTTCTCTTCATCTTTTATTATTTCACTTTGAACATAACTTAAGAAGTCATTAGCTTCAATCGACGCATAATCTATACTTTTAATGAAGTTTTCACCATATTCACTTGTAAAACAGATATACCTTCCATTTAAACTTTCGGCTATTTTTTTTGCTATCAATGTTTTCCCAATTCCTATGTCTCCGGTAAGGACATATTTACTTCTATCAAAACTACTATTTATACTTTTTTCGAGTTGAATATAAATTTTTTGTTGGGATTCAGTTAAATCAACATGCATTTGTAATAGCCTCCAAAATAATATCAGTAGTTATCTTAGGATTCTTTACAACTTGGTTCAAACCTGCTCTACTTTCGATTATTAAATACTTTTCCTGTTCTAACTTAGAAAAAATCCCATGTATATCTTCAGGAAATAAAAAAAATAATTTTCTTAAATTGTAAGAGCCTTTAATAATATAGTCAAAATCCACTGCTGTGTCCCCTTTAGGCCATTTATCGTAAATAATATAAGCGCATATCAGATAATGAGGTTTAAAATAGTTTACAATATATTTTTCTTTTTCAATCTTTTTCAAAATTCCTAATCTTCCAAAACCATCACTTTCATCCGCTAGCGTAGACGCTGCTTGCGAAATCAACTTTTTTACATCTTCAACATTTACATTAGGAATATCGTCTTTAAATTCTACTATTTTTTCTCTAATTTGTTTATTTGTTATTGTATTATCAGCTCTAAATGCAATTTCAAATAGAATATCATTAGCAAGTCTAGAGTAATAAAAGTGGCCGTTGCTTTCGTATCCTCTACACAACTTATAGTATAATAAAGATTGCGCTACCTCTGGATTATACCTTAGTTTTAAAATTATTTGTCCAAAGTTGGTTATGCTGATTTCACTTTTATCATATTCTATTAAATCCAATATTCTTAAGTAGTCTTTATATGTTTCTATTTTGTTTTTGCCTAATCCTAGTGTATCTTTTAACTTTTCAAAACTTGTCATTCCTTGATTAATAAGTTCAATTATCCGAAATATAAGAGAAATCTCTATTCTAAATCTTTGTCCTGAATTCATAATTTAAACCTCCAGAAAAATTTTCTAATGGATTTGTATTTTAGTCGCGCTTCATCAGATAAGTATAAATTATCTAACCCAATTTTATAAACTATTGTGTTTTTAAGATATATTATGACCTAGAATCCATATATCCTTAAAAGGACAATAATTGCCACCTTTATTTTGATTTGTGTTTGAGTATTGGATTATTCCTATTTTTCCCATGATTTCCTTTGCTCTCATTGTTAATGATTGTGAAACTATAAATTTAATTAGTAATGGATCTTCATTTAATTTGTTTAAATACGTTGAACTTATTTCTATATTTTCCAAAAAATCATACACTTGCTTGTTTATATAGTGAATTAATTTCTTTGCCTTAACAGATTTGTTTCCAACTAATTTACAATAATCAAAGGGACATTTTGTACATGTATCAATTGATTGATTTATATATTTAATTCCTATTTTTTCATTTTCACCTATTATTACTTCAACTATCTCCTTATATTTCCCATTATATAAAGAGCATTTTATAATATCTACTAAAGTGCTCCCATTGGTTTTACTAGAAAGTCTTATAAGCTCTATTAAAGTTACTACGGATTTATTCGACAAATATATATTCCTTAAGTCTTCAGAAAGCTCTTCCCATATCTTATTTATAGAGCAAATACTTTTAATTTCAGAAATTAAAAATAATTCTTTTGTAGATGGATACTTAGCTAAAATTTCATTTATGTGGTAATTCGTATTCTCTTTTACCGATTTATGAAAACTATTTGCTATGCTTTCTCCAATGCTAGTTACACTATATTCATCTTTATTTAATTTCTTAATAATTTCAAGCATCTCTAAAGCATTTAAACACCTTACTGAGATGTTTTTCTTTGATATTACTTGACCTGAATCATTATTACTAATTAGACATAAACAGGCTATTAATTCAAATGGTAATAGATTTGCATTTAACAAATTACTATATTTAGTATAATTGTTATGTATATTCAAATCAACTTTCAAAATAAGTTGTTTTTCGGTGTCCTTTATTAAATTATGATCATTTCTATTGACTGAATCAGTATTTGCTTTGTACGCTTTAGTTATAAAACACAACATATTTAAGTCATCGTTAATGGAAACATTTCTATGATCAAGTTCCATATAAATTTCTGTCATACTGCCCTCAAAAAATTCAACAATTGATTCTAGTGTTTGTCCATTTACTTGTCCTACATTCAAAGCTAAATCATAGAATTCCTCAATATTTCTTACTTCGTACACTTTGTTATTATATCTAATTATAATTCTATCTATATTCCTACTTGTACTAAAAATATTTTCAAGAGTCTTCATATTAATATTCTGTATATAATATTTTTCTTTTATATATTGTCCTATTTCTTCAATACTTTTATTATGTAGTTCCTTAGAGACTAGATTATCTAATGTTTGTTTAAGTAAAATCTGGTTGTTATTAATTGATATGAATCTACTATCTTCTTTAATAGTTTCAAATAACTCTTCCTTTTTAATGTCAAATCCATAAATGTTTTGATATTCTTTCTCTAATTTGAATGCAGAACATACTATATCTTGGGTTTTCATTTGTTTATAAATAAAATCTTTAAAGCTACTTATATTATCACTCAACGTCATGTCTCCTTTATCTATCTATAAATTCGATACCCAAATTTGAAAAATCCATAAGTAATTCTGTTATACTTTCATAGTCCTCAGAAATATCTACTTCATCAATATCATCACTATATACATACCCATTTTTAAATCCAAACTCCTTAAGTCCCCTTACCGTTTTAACACTAGCCCCTATACGATAATTGCGAACATCTTCTAATTCAAGTATCTCCTTATCTTGGTGACTTATTGAAAGATTTACTTTATTAATTTCATTAATACTATTTTTATCACAGGAAATAATATATTTATTTTCGCGACCATCTTCATTCTTTAATCTAGTTTCAAAGATTTCATTATTCTGATAGGTGTCTTTTCGAATAATAATTTTAAGTCCTTCAATATTGGGCAAATAATCTTTTCTTATTTTACTTATATATTCAATATCATAAAAAGCTTTTCCTTGATAGAATATAGTCCTTAAACCATTAACATTAACCATAGAAGTTTTCAAAACAGATTGCGTAACAAATTTTACTTCACTAAAACTTAATTTACTTCTTGCTCTTAATTTTATTTCTATACCATCTAAAATCCATTTTAGAAGACAAAATTTTTTAATAGATAACATATAAAACCGTTTATCATATTTTATAATTTTTACTATTTCATATTCTGAAATAGTATTAAAATTTAAAATTAATGAGCTTAGTTTTATAGCGCTATTATATTTTTTGTAATATAAATCAAAGAAGAACTCTAAATCGTTTGCACATATAACTTTATCATTATTAGAATTAGAATAAATATTATGATTGCCCTTGTTCTTTTTCCCTTCAAATGTTTCACCTAAATTGCTATCCTCCAACAAACAAAGTTTTGAATGATCTTTATAATCTTCATTTACTAAATCAATTTCAACAGATGGGGTGACTTGCTGCTCTCCTTGCTTCTGATCTACTTGCAAATATAATTGTGTTAAAGGGAAAAGAGATTCTTTTATTTTTTTTATTGCGAAAATATCATAACATCTTGACTCATCACTGAATATTTTACTAAGTCTATTAACTCCGATTAAATCTTTTTTAAATAATTTTTTAACAATATATTTTATCTCACTAAAATAAATCACATCTGTTTCTTCTAGACGTTTTTCTACCTCATCTAATATCCATTTTGTTAAGCAGAAAATTCTACCTACTAATCTGTAGAATCTATTATTAGAATTTAGAACTTCTAATAAATCTTTTTCATTATAATTAGCAAATTTCAATTTTATTCTATTGAAATATAACGCTTCTCTATATTCCTCATAATATTCGCTAAAATAAAGCTCGAGTTCATCGGCCAATCTTTTCATTTCAGTTTCATTGAATACCATGAAATTATCTTCTTTTTCTTTAATTTCAATTTTTTTTAATATTTCTTCACATTTAGTTGTTTTTTTTACTTTATAATTAACTTTTTTAAAATTTGTTATAATTAATTGGTTCTTTCTTTTAACTTTTTCTATATGTAATAAATGCGAATTCAAGGTAAATTCATTCTCTTTTTCCCTCTTAATCATATTTTCTTTTTTTAAAAGAATTTCAACTAGTATTCGATGTAATTCTAATATTTTTTGATTTCTATTATATTGATCGTTATACAAAAAAACATTCATTTGTCTAAGATCGTAGCTGCTTTTAATTATTTTTTCAGAAATTATTATATTATCAACAAATTTATTGTTATTTTCAACAATGTTTATTTTTGTTGTTTTGAGATCAGAAGTAAATGTTTTCTCCTTTTCTTGTATAATAAATTCTTCTTTTTTATTTAAAAATTGAATAAGAATAGAATGAATTTCTAACATCTTTTGTCTCTTGTCATATTTATTTTTAGATAGAATAGCAACATTTAGTTCATTTTCATAATTTGTTTTATTCTTGTTGGCTTCTTCATGTTCTTTTGAAAAATTTTTAAACATTTTGTTTACTAATCCTTTTATAAATCCATTCATTTACTTCTGCCCCCTTTAGGAAAGTATCACTATTAACTTTCGTATTCTTTTAAGTTTATTCGTAATTGTTTTTTTATTATTACTTCAATTAAAGAGTTCTATAAACTTGTGAATTGCATTACTAACTTCATAAATCTATATTAATTCTTTTAACTTATCGATAAAATAGTCTATATCATTTTTAGTATTAAAATAGCCCAGGCTAATCCTCACAGTACCACCTTTATTCTCTGTATTTATAAAATCATGTATTAAAGGAGCACAGTGATATCCAGTTCTAACTGCAATATTGAAATCTCGATCAAATATTTGACCTAATTCATTTGGATTATAATTATCTAGATTAAATGAAACAATTCCAACATGATTATTAAGATTTTCTGGTAAATATATTTTAATGCCATCGATATATTTTAGTTTCTCTATTAAATAATTAGTTAAAAAAGATTCTTTTTCCCTAATATTGTTGATTCCAATATCAATAATCCAATCTAATGCAGAATGTAAACCAGCAATAGCAAGTATATTAGGACTGGAAGCCTCATACCTTGAAGGATACACATCAGGCATTTTTAAGTTCAACGAATCCGAACCCGTTCCACCCATAATAACTTCTTTGAGTTTCACTTTGCTATTATCTATAAATCCGCCTATACCGAAAGGACCATAAAGAGTTTTATGCCCTGCAAAAACAAAATAATCAGCCTTTATTTTCTTTACATCAATAGGTAATAAGCCTACTGATTGTGAACAATCTAAAACAATTACAGAGTTATATATCCTTGAAGCTTGAATTATCTCCTCAACAGGTAGAATAAATCCAGTAGCATTACTAACATGAGACATGAAAATAACGTCAGGAAAACTTCTTGAGAACTTTAAATTAAGTGCCGCAATGTCTAGTGTGAATGTTATTGGATCAAAGGGTATAATTTCAATATTAATATTAAATTTTTCTTTTATGTGATTTAATGGGCGCATAATAGCATTATGCTCAAATGGAGATACATAGACAGTACTAGTTTCGCGCCAATTTAAGCCTCCAATTATCTGATTTAAAGCAATTGTAGCAGACGGTGCAAAAACAACTTTTTCTGTACAATCATAGTTAATCATAGCTGCTAATTTTTCTCTTGTCTCCTTGATTAGATTACTTGCTACTCTAGCTAATTTATAAGAGCTTCTTCCCGCATTAACTCCAAAATTTCTATAGAATATATCCATATCTTCATAAACCTTATTTGGTTTTGGGAAGGTAGTTGCTGCATTATCAAAGTAAATCGTTTTTTCCATGATTTCACTTCTTTCAAAATATAAGGAATAATCCTTACATATATTTTTCTAAAAGTTTCATTAATATATTACGTTTCTCATTTGTATCCACTGCATCTGCATATTCATCAAAAACTTCTTCAATGTTACTATATAATGTTGATCCAGTTATCGTCATCTTAGAACGTTCAAATGTTTTATGCATTCTTTTATCATTTACGAAAAAGCTAATTTCATATGATTGAATGTTTTTTGTTTTTATGTCCTTTTCATAATTGGTAATTGTATTTTTAATCACTTGTATACCCTCTAAGTAGATATCAACTGTATCATCTCGCCAATCTTCAATGCTTAGCCCAGTAACAATTTTAGCCAATTTTTCTATTATAATAAAATTATTATACTTTGATATCGTAGGAATCAACCTTAATACATCGTTTGTTTTAGCATCATATAAATGCTCAATATTATCTGTATTTAATGCTTTATACCAGTTTTGTAAAGCTGTTCTAAATTCACCTTCATATTTTTTTTCGAATACTTCTTTTGTTTCTGATATCAAATAGTTCTTAGTATTTATTATAAAGCTGTCTAACTCTTTCTTAATACTTTTTATCCTGTTGAAACATTGGTCTAATTCTGTCATGTTTAAAATTGTATTTTGTAATTTATTTAATAGTAGCTCCCTTGGATTAATATCAAACTTAAGAAGTTCTTTCCTTAATAAAATAATATCAACTTCAAGGTTTTTGTCTTCATCATAAGCTGCTGTTTTACATTCTTTAGTGTACTTTGGTAAACTATATAACCAATTATGCATTGATTCAAGTATTGAGGCATACCTACTATACCCGGTACGCTTTCTAGACTTATATTCACTGAATAAATAATCTAAATCAGTAATATACTTTTCATTTTCTTTGGAACCTCTTTCTAATAATAAAAAGTATTTTTCCGGATTATCATTAATTCTGTTTATTGTATCTACCGATAATGGTACTTCTTTTTCGCCAAAGTAAATTACTATTTTGTCCAAATAATCCTTCATCTTCAATGCAACATAAATTGGAACTATTCCTGCTCTTAAGCCATACTTAAACTTTTCATTGTAAAATTTATCGTATAAATCTGAAAAGTTTTTTTTCTTTTCTTGGCTACTTAATATAAATTCTTTTATTTCATCTAGAATTTCATTCAGCTTTTCATCTACACTTTCTATGTTGTCTAATAATCCTTTTCTTTTTATAGCAACTCTAAAGATTGTTGTTTCTGGACCATTTCCTTCAGTAATAAATTCTTTCCCGCTTTCCATATCATCGAAAATGTACTGTATTATTTTATTTCTAGCTTTTAAAATAGGACTATTTATCTTGTTTTTGTTAATGAGTTCACTATTAATAATTGGCGTTTTACTAAACACCTCAAAACAGATCTCGGAAATTTTCCTGCTTAATTGATAACCTTTTTTAATATCTAAACTCTCGCCGTGAAAATCATAATAAGTACATAGTCCATTTTTTACATCATAATTGTCATATATATAATTTTCTATATCTTCTACTATGTCATTCTCAAATATTTCCAGTTCCTGTAGTGCAAGTTCATTCTCCTTAAACTCTACATCATTTTTTAAAGCTTTTATTGAAATCAATTCTCTAATTTCTTCATCTTTTAAAAAATTGTCATTGAGAATACATAGCAAAATCTTACAATCGTTTAATTCAATAAGTTTTTTTAAAGCTGTCTCTTTTTCTTCTTTAGAATAATGAATCAAATAAAGAATTATACCATCAGAATTACTTTCTAATGTTAAATCTTTTATAGTTCTAATATTTATAAACTCATTTACTGTAATAAAAACTTTTTTAAAATATCTGACCATTTCCTTTTCATCATTATATTTTTTTGGCAATTCATAGCCTAAATAAACAATACTCTCTAATACTTCCTTGACATTTATTTTACTTGAATTAAGATTTCTTCTGTCAGTAATTTTTTTTGTTACATTCAAATCACTACCTGGTAAGAATTTATAATTACCGTTGCTTTTTTTCTTTAATATTATCTGTTTATTAAGTAGCTGTGTTATAGCAGCTTCAAAAATATGATTAGTTATTCCTAATGATAATCTTAAATATAAATCTACAGGCGCAATTCGTTGGAATTCATTAACAATATAAATTACAGCGATACTTTTAATGATTTTCTTCTGGATATCGTCATTGGTTTTTAATAATGCACTATTTGTCTTTAACCAAACAACGTGAACACTCTCATTAAATACTTCTTTTTTAAATAGTATTTCGAAATAATCATAAATCAAATCTATATTTAAGAACTCAGTCTTTCCTTTGTTTGAATTAATAAAGTTAACTAAACTTCCTTTTCCATCCTTTGCTAAAAAGGTAAATAATGTTCGCTCATTCTGAGCAACTTTTTCACTTATCCTAGGAAGTACATAACTACTAATTGGATTTAAAGGAAAACAACCATCTCCAATTAAACTAGAAAAATTATCTGTATCATCAAATATAGCAGTGCCTTCACATTCATTTAAAATACTACTTATTTCATCGATGTTATCATCTTTGAATTTTTTAAAATTAATTTTATCTTTAATTATGGCATTAGCAATTAATTCATAATTTTGCTGAGATGATGAAGTAAAATATAGTTCCTTGAATCTTCCCTCAACACCTCTCCAAGCATTTATTTTTTCTTTTGGTAAATTTGCTATATAATCATTTACACTTTTATGAGTAATACAAGCTAGATGAATTTGGTTTTTACCACTTCTATTAGCTAATTCCGCGAAATCTTGAATCAATTTAATATCTCTTACAGAATTTCTTGTTACACTCGCTTCAAGAAATTTACTAAACTCATCAAATACAACAAATATCCCATTATAAATTCCTGACTCACATAACTTAAAATTTATTTCTTCAAATAATCGAATTATATCTGAATTTATTAATGGGTTAAATTCTGTTCCTGAAGTAATTTTAGGGTGAATTCCCTTGAATATTTCATACGCATTATCATCATAATTACTTATTTTTTCATTGAATACTTTAATGCTAATGCCATATTCTTTAAGCTTCTGTAAAAATGTTTTATATGTTTCAATATAATCTTTTTCCCATATCTTGATAGTTTCTAGTATCGATTCAAAATAAGTTTTTGGTCTTAAATGATTCAGATCATCACGTTCTAGTGCATCCTTAATTCCAACTAAAAATGCTTGGTTTAAGTCATAATAACTACTATTTATAATAACGGGCAATAGTTTTTTATTCTGACTCCTTATTTCCAAAATCATTTGTTTCACAGCATTATTTATGTTTCCGATTTTACTACTTAGAATCTCTATAGCTTTGTTTTCTTCAGCTTCATTTTCCATAGAAATAATGCTTAAAAGAACCAATAATAAATGAGACTTACCCTTTCCATAAGGGCCGACTAATATTGAAGCTCTATCTTTACTATCGTAGTAGATACTAGCTAAATAATATTTCAACATCTCAATTGATGAACTTGTTGGGATATATCCAGTTATTTTTGAAGATTTATTTAGATCATATTGAAGATTAATAGAATATTGGAATCCTTCATCTGCCTTTATAAAGTCTTTATAACATATCATCTCTCGTACCTCATTCCATCAATTGTGCATAATATTCGTTAATAATACCTTGCTTAGAAAATTTCTTTAGGTATACTTGATTCAATCCAGCCGTTCTATTTATACCTATATACCCAGTATTTTTTAATAAATCCAAATATTCATTTAACAGATTTCTATCTAAATTTAGTACTTTACCAGCATTACATTTATCAGTTAAAATATTTTCAATACTTATACTTTCCGTACCTTTTAAATTATCTAAAATTATATAATATACTAATAATTTATCCAATTTATCCATAGAAGGGGTTATTTTTTGAATCACTTCTTTTCCAGACTTTAAAATAGCTCTTGATAATAATCCCAATTCTGTTAATGGGCATGAAATATTATCTTCTGGATTTTTATCTTCTTTTCTATTATCAACATAAGTTTTTATTATACATTCACAATCATCAGACAATGAGCTTTCAGAAAAATTTATGTTATTGGCAAATCTATTTAGTCCATATGACATTTCATTTTTCAACTCTTCTTTTGTAAACTCATTTGAATTTATTTCATTGAAAAATAAATACCATGAAGTACAATTTTCTCTATTTGTCACTAACTTATAATGAATAAGCCATAACGAAAATATGTCCTCAAAATATGGATCCTTTTTGAAAACAATTTGTCCAAACTCATCCGTAAGGTACTGTTCTCTTTTATTATCATCACCCTTAATTTCTTCTGTAAGACCACTAGCTTGTAACCAATACCTAAGTGCTTTAACCATACTAGTGCCTATACCTAGAATGTCTGTAGCATCTTCCTTAATAAATATTCTACTATCTTTTTTAACATTTTTTATTCCCTTTCTTAGCCAACCTTCTCTGATATAAAAACTCTCGTGTGCTTTTAATCTAATCTTAACTTTTTCATCTTCCATATTTATTCCCCTCTTTTTGTCGCTAAAACTTTACGCATATAGCAGCCACCATCAAAATGATTTATACACTCGCCACATCTTACACACTTAATATCATCAATAACATATGATAAATTACTATTTTCCCTATCATTTAGTTTTCGAATTGCTATAGCATTATGATTACACACACTTTCACATGCAAGACATCCTAGGCACATCTGATACTTTGTTATCTGGCATTCTATTTTTAGTTTAGCATCTCTTATATTTTTGGTTTTAAGCAATGGTAATTTTAATATTGAAACCTTCAGCAATTTGCTTCCTTTTCGTCCTTGTAATCTTATTATTGGATTGTTTAGATTGTCCAGTATAAAAACTTCACCTAATCTCTCATTACCCAGTTCCTTTGATACTTTACCAAAAGGTTTGAATAACTCGTAAAGGTCTTCAGAAATACACCTCTTTAATTCATAATTAAAAGAATTATCTTCTGTAGCGCAGGGTTTAAAAGAAATGAATGTATTCTTACTAAACTCAACCCCATTTCCTCCTTGCCTCGCCTTCCAACTTCCCTCATCTATATATATATCTGCATCTGGTTTTCCAATTTTCTTAGCAAAATCAACTAAGAAGTTTCTCCACTCTTTATATTGATTAGGCATATATATACTAGATAAATATTGGGCCCAATTCCCATTATTAGGGCAACACCAACACCCAACCCTAGCATATCCTAATCTATATGCTTCGTTAAAATCAATACCTGTTGATAAAATATATAACCAAACATCAAAATCATACCAGTCAATAATTGGTGACATAACTTTCTGTTTTGTTATCTTAGGACTATCTGATTCTCTACCATACTTATTTCTACTAGTAGATTCGCTTCTTCTAATTCCATGAAATGTAATAATTTTATCTTTATCTTTGAAAGTAGAAGTAATTTTTCTTGTA
>Ga0209430_1000799_pt1 | contig 27480 bp, 24 predicted proteins | sample BarGraIncub1133A_FD_184504 | JGI IMG/M metagenome (GOLD analysis project Ga0209430, IMG submission 184504) | Arctic peat soil microbial communities from Barrow, Alaska - Barrow Graham LP Incubations 11-33A (SPAdes) (version 2) | ecosystem: Environmental > Terrestrial > Soil > Wetlands > Peat... | reverse complement strand
TAAATATTTTTTTGTTTCGTATCCGTCTTAAGTAGTGTCGTATCATTCTTAAAATGTGAATTATAAGGGAAGCCAATTTCGACTTTCCTTAACAGATTCTTATATTTATCAACATTTTCCTTAAACAAAGTCAAAAACATAGTCAAAAATAAAAGCCGATTGGATATAACCTAGCTGCAGAAATTCACAGGCTAAGGTCAATAAAGCGGGTATGCAACTTTATTCGTGGGCGAACCCAAAATAAAAGCACATGCAAACAAAATTCATTTTGTGGGCGATACGCCAAATTCTTTCACTTCGCATTTTTATACATTGTGTGTTTTCATTTTTAATATAAAGTATTACCTGGATTCTACGTCAGCTCATTAAAAAGTCCCTTCTAAGCCAGGAAATACTATTGTGAATAAAAGGGAATCCGAATTTGAAAGGACGATTATGCGATGAAAAATCTGAAAGTTGCCTTGCTGCAGATTATACCTGAAGGTACTTTGGACGGCAATCAACTAAAGGGATCGGAATATTGCAGAAAAGCAAAAGAATTGGGCGCGGACATTGCCCTTTTTCCTGAAATGTGGAGCGTTGGCTATGTTATTCCGGAGGATATGACTGAACTTAAGGCAAATGCTGTATCTGCGGACAGTTCTTATGTTAGTGCATTTGCGGATCTTGCAAAAGAGCTTGGCATGGCGATCGGAATAACTTTCCTCGAAAAAAGCGACCCGTTACCAAGAAATACACTGTGCCTGTTTGACCGTTTTGGCAACAAAGTACTGACCTATGCAAAGGTCCATACCTGCGATTTTAGCGATGAATGCAGACTTTCAGCAGGAGAGGATTTCTATGTTACCGATCTGGACACCGAGCAAGGCAGTGTAAAAATCGGTGCAATGATTTGCTATGACAGAGAATTTCCGGAAAGTGCGAGAATTCTGATGTTAAAGGGCGCGGAGATTATTCTGGTGCCTAACGCCTGCCCGATGGAGATTAACCGTGTATCGCAGCTGCGGGCAAGAGCCTATGAAAACATGGTTGGAATTGCAACTGTCAATTACCCGGAAGGTGTGCCTGACTGCAACGGTCATTCCACAGCATTTGATGGAATTGCGTACAGACCTGATGAATCCGGATCAAGAGACACGCTTATCATTGAAGCCGTTGAACGGGAGGGGATATTTATATTGCTGACTTTCCTGTTGATGATATAAGAGAGTATAGGAGTCGTGAAGTGCATGGCAACACATACCGTCATCCACAGAAATACAAGTTACTAATTTCCGAAAGTATTGAAGAGCCATTCATCAGGAAGGATTTCAGAAGTTAATTCCAGATCCTGAAGAGTGAAAAAGAACGATGACAATCAGTCTATATAGCGGTTAATATTAACATCAGTGGTGACTTTTTATCTCTGGCACGATGGTTTCAATAATCCTCTCTATAGAATATGCGTTACGTACACACAACATGATAAATCGAACACTTCTCATAGTAGAATTTGAATCTATAGATCAAAAACAAAAAATGAATGGCAACACACATACAAAGTGGAATTTGTCACCCTGTTCACAAATCGACACATTATTCAAATTACACACAGAAAGTTGCATACCCAATAAAGCAAGAAACGCAGGAGTATAATGCACAGCGCCAAACCAAACGCCAGCGAATAAGTGAGATGACTGAGTTTCTGGATATGCAAAGCAGCATCAGATGTTGAGTGTATGCTTGCGGTAAGTCTCGATTATCATACCTGCCTGGGAGGTACCATTTATGGAATTCTATGATGTTATCAATAAAAGAAGAACAATACGTGATTTTCAGGATACTCCAATCGAAGAAGAGGTTATCAGGCGAATTATTTCTGCCGGACTAAAGGCTCCAAGCAATGACCATATGCGCAACTGGGAATTTGTCGTGATCACCGACAAAGAGGTGATTGCCAAAATCTTGAAGAAGATTCCCAGGAAGGTATCTGATGCCAGAATGCAATTTATCTTAAAGTCATGGAAGCTGGATGATCCCTGCCAGCAGAAGCTATATACCGAAGCGATTCCCAAGCAGTACCAGATGCTGTATAGTTCGGGATGCCTGATTCTTCCGTTTTTCAAACAATCGGGTCCTTTGCTGGCACCCAAAACACTCAGTTCACTGAATAGCTTCGCTTCCATCTGGTGCTGTATCGAGAATATTTTTCTCGCTGCAACTGCAGAAGGACTTGCGTGCAGCCTTCGTATTCCACTGGACAGCGAACCGGATTATATTGCGGAAGTTCTAAAACAGCCCCAAGAGTATGTCATGCCGTGTTATATTTCACTGGGTCTCCCGAAAGAAGATGCCGTCGTATGCGAACAGAAGGAATATAACATAGACGACAAAATACACATGAACCAGTGGTAGCTTGAGTTACTTCACAGGGTCGGGCCGGTCTGACGGCGCATCATTCCCCGATCTGGATGACTTTATCGGCCCAGCTGTAACTTTACACTAAAGATTGGCAAAAGACATTAAAGTTGGCAAAAAATCATGGAATTTGCTATTAGTTATATACAAAGAAATTGCAATTCCCCTATAGAATTAACCGTTGAAAAATGGAACAAAAAGGCAATTCACCTGTATAAATCGCTCGGATTTGAAGTTGCAAAAGAAACCACAGTTGAAGGTGTAAGTACCAAAGATATAAATGGTAATTGGACTTTCAGCTTCTGTGTTTTCTTCTTCGGACGTCGGACGTCCGGTCTAAAAATTTGTGAGGAGAAATGTGATGGAATTTAAACTTGCGTTATTGGCGGTAAAAGATGTAGAGGTTTCCAAGAAGTTCTATAAGGAATTGTTTGACCAGCAGGTCGTTCTTGATCTGGGTAAAAACGTAACTTTCAGCGGTGGTTTTGCAGTTCAGGAGGACTTTGCATGGCTTACAGACTTGCCTGCCGACTCTGTTATGCAGAAGACGCACAATATGGAACTGTACTTTGAGGTAGATGACTTTGACGCATTTTTAGCAAAACTATATGCCTATGAAAATGTGCAGTATGTCTGTAAGCCGATGAAGCATGAATGGCAGCAGCGGGTAGTGCGGATTTATGACCGCGATTTCCATATTATTGAAATCGGAGAGTCAATGGCTGTGATTGCAAGGCGATATCTTGATACGGGAAATTCCGTAGAAGAAACCGCTAGAATTATTCAGCATCCGGTGGAATTTGTTGAGCGGTGCAAAGTATAATGAGGGCGGGGAAATAAGGCGTAGGAATATACCCAATGTTTTTTCTGGCAAGGTGAGCATACAGTGGCTGGATTTTCGGAGATGAGAAAAGTAAGAATTGGACTACGTCGCTCAAAGGCGGTAAGAAGATACAATTCTTGAGTCCGGTTATTCAGAACAATGGACATTGGGTGCGTGAAGATGGCGGAAGTCATTTTCTACAATTCTTGATGGTCAAAAATCCTTCCTATTACTTTGAATCAATATTTTCAACGTTCGGTACTTATCTGTAAATCACAGTACCTTCCAGTACCCTTTTGCAAAAATTATGCTCAAATTATGCTCAAAACAACAGTTCAGTCTCAAAAAACTCGATTATTTTGACAAAGAAAAACTCCCACAACCTTACAGGCTGTAGGAGTTTCGTTTGGAGCCGATTAACGGATTCGAACCGTTGACCTGCTGATTACAAAAAATAGGAAGGGCTGTTTGGGGTGTTAGGTGGTTTCCTGTAGATCGCTGCAAATAGGGCGTTTGCTGGGTTTTGGTTGTCGTATCTTGTGGCGAACGTTTGTTCGTTTGAACATAAATAATGTTCAAATTATGTTCAAGGCAGTAATTCCTCAATAATCGTCATTTAACCAAATGTTTTAATTGTTTGATAAATTGTGTTGACAAAACAATTTCCGAGTGTTAAATTTTCAATACGTATATAAAAACATTACTATTTAATACTATTTCTGATTATTCTGACTCTTGTGTGCACGACGATGACAGGAGGAAGTGCTCAGACGAAAGCGAAGAAATCAGACAGCATAACGGTCTTTGATAAGAACGGACTGAAGGTAGTTTGCAAGATAGACAGCCAGTGGGTTGGATTCTTTAACGGTACGATGACGGTCACCAATACCGGAACAAAACCTGTCGAGGACTGGATGCTTACATTCGACTTCCCTCACGAGATTACAAATATTTGGAATGCAGCTATTATTGAGCACCAACCCGGTGTGTTTACCGTCAAAAACCTTGTATGGAATTAGGACATTCCTGTGGGGGGCAGCATAAACTTCGGATTTACAGCTAAAGCCAGTGGAGAAGTAACGTGGCCAACTTTCTTTGCAGTTAACACGAAAACGACAGAAGTAGCAGCGGAGTTATTAAAAGTTGAATATCTTCTCCGCAGCGACTGGGGATCTGGGTATTCGGCCGCCTTAAAAATCACCAATCTTTTCCAGACAAAGATCGAAGACTGGACGATTGATTTTGATTTTGCACGAAGTATCGGTAATCTTTCCAGTGGGAAGATACTTGCACATAACGGAACGCACTATGGGTCATCATCAGTATTTCGGACAGTTTGCAAAGCAACACAATCATCACGACGCAGGGTTTCGCTGTTAGAATAATGTAAGGTTCGTTAAAGCGAAAAAGAATTGGCGCAACCCCATGTTTGATGATGCCTTGCCTAAAAAATACCGCGCGAAACAGGAATGTCTCCACGCGAGAAGCGCAACTTGATCTGCAATAGAGTCCCGCACCTGGTCTTTCGGGATTCCCAATGAAAAGGTCAGTTTACCGTACAGAAGATCTTCCGCCATGCGAAAATAACGCTGATCAATCTGATCAACGGTCTTCTTTTGCAGAGCACGTGCTTCCATACGGGGAGAAAGAGTTTTGATGATGCGTACCCATTCAGAGCAGTTGTTTGAATGAAAGGTCTGTTTGTATTTCTCCTCGCGCCCCTTCTCGTCCTCGATCACGATTTCTTCAATGCTCGGGAATCGGGGAATAAGGTCCAAGGCCTCACCCGAAGGATTCCGGATAATGACCTATCTGCCCGTAGGAAAACTGCAGTTGGGCGACCCTCGACCCTTTCCTTGTTAACTTTTTGCGAAATTAGGTGAAGAGCCGAATTAGATAAATAGAAGAATAATTTACAGAAAAATAGTAATATGTAATAAGACAATTTGAATGGGTGCAAAGGCTTAATTGTTGCTCTTGGAGGGAAAGATCTATGCCGGGCAAAAAATCGAAAGCACTGAATATCCTGAAAATATTACTTTATGCCACTGCGGCAATCTGGCTGGCAGTCAACGTGATTGTTTCTTTGTACGGGCACTGTTACTGGATGATTGCCGTCAATGTGATCGGAGTATTTGTCATACTTGCCGTTTGCAGAAAACGATCCGCAAAAACACTCGTTCCGATTCTTTTTGCATTCCTTCTTTTGATCAGTATCACAATGTATTGGGGAATAAGAAATAGAAAAATGACCTTCTACGAAAAGGATTATGTCTTAAGCGAACTGGAAAATCGTTATGGCGACAACAGATTTAGGATAGTCGACAGCACTGTAAGGAACAGAGAGTTTGACCCGTGGGTTCATTTTTTTGAGTTTTACATGTTCGACTGGAGTATTTGGAACGCAGAAGTCAAAGACGATTTAGGCGTTACATTCAATGTGTCGGGTCAGAGAACTGATTGGGATTCTGTTTCGCTCGAAGAAGAATACGAGTTGATTTCATCAATTTATCATATTGCAGAAGAGGAATACACGCAGGATCTTAGTGTATCCGTTTATGAGCTTGGAAGCGGATCATCCCAAAGGTTAAACATTTACACATCGATCGATTGCCTGAACGAACCGATCGAAGAAGAAATGGAAAGAGCCCGATGGGACAGGATCATTCCGAAAATCATCGACGTTATAGACTGGGAAGCGGATGACCTGCAGATCACCGTGTATTTCAATGAGATTGGGCAGTCCAATCGTGTTGTGTACGATGTCACAGAGGATACCTTTACTTATTTTCCGTAAAGACATGGATAAAATGAATCACTGGGGACTTTTTTCGCTGGTGTTACAAACCCAATATTATTTACCTGTTCAAAACAACAGTTCAGCCTTGAAAAACTCGAATTTTTGGACAAACAAAAAACTGGAATGGATTGGGTCGACTTTTGTTGAGTATGAGAGTGTAAACTATACGCATACAAAAGGTGGCAAAAATGCCAAGTAATAACAGTAAATATACCCAACAGCTTCGCGACCGAACAGCGCAAAATATCATAGACAGCGGGAAGTCGACAACCAGTATCGCAGAGGAAATATGGATCGTAACAAACACGGTCTGCCACTGAGTAAGGGATTACCGAAGAAAGAACTATTTTCCCAGTTATGATCAAAGCAAAGGAATCAATCAATTCATCGACCACCATGAGCGGGAAGTCAACAAACAGATCAAGAAACGCGACAAACGCATCCGAAATCTGGAGGCGGTGGTAGACATACTAAAAAATCCCTGCTGCTTCTTTATACAACCGCTGGGATGATTGTCTGGTAGTGTAAAAGTGGATATGGGAAACCTGGACCAACTAATCGACTTGACCTGTTGACCAGCTGATCACTTGATTTATCAAGCCTTTTTCTGCTATATATTTTCCGAATTTCTGCGATAGCGGTAATTTGTATGGGTTTTATCGCTTTACACTTTGCGATGCGCTGCTGATTTTACATAGATTATGTTCAAATTATGTTCAAAACGACAGGGATATCTTCCGGAACGTCTCTATTTGTACTCGAAATTCTCGAATTATTACAGCCTCTAAGAAATTTGTTGCGGAAAACTAAACACAGTACTGTTGACTTGCTGATAATAGAAAATTGAAATGACCTTTTCGTGTTATTCTTTTTCAGTAGAGCCCTGCAAATAGGACGTACTTCGGAGAATTTATCAATTTATCTTTGCGTTTTGGTTACCAATATCGATTTTGAACATAAATTATGTTCAAATTATGTTCAAAACGACAGTTCAGCCTTAAAAAACCCGCGATTTTTGACAAACAAAAAGCCCGCATCCCTTACGGGCTGTAGGCTTATCGTTTGGAGCCGATTAACGGATTCGAACCGTTGACCTGCTGATTACAAAAAATAGGAAGGGCTGTTTGGGGTGTTGGGTGGTTTGCTGTAGATGGCTGCAAATAGGGCGTTTGCGGGGTTGTAGCTGCGGTATCTTTTGGCGAACATATGTTCTCTTGAACATAAATTATGTTCAAATTATGTTCAAGTCGATATAATAATAGAGTGGCTTTTAAGTTGTCGCAAATTATGCTACAACTCAAAAAGTAGTGCGGCAGAATTGTTTGAAAAACAGATGTACTAAATGACCGAAATATTGTATAATTTCGGTAAGAAAGTACGGTGACGTCTGTGAATCAAAAAGAAAGAATTCTAAAATTAGTACACGAGAATAACGGAAAAATTCAAACCAATCAAATTGTGGAACAGGGATTTCGCAAAGAAGCCTTGCGAGACCTTGTTATTGAGGGCAAATTGGTTAATGTCTGTCGTGGTCTGTATATGCTTCCGGAAACAAGTGCAGATGAATATGAGGTTTGCCAGCTAAAGATTCCGAAAGGCATATTTTCCTATGACTCAGCGCTTTATCTTCACAAGCTTTCTAATAGGGTTCCACAGCTACTGCACATGACAATTTCCTATGACTATAAAGTGACCGGGGTTCGGGAAAAGAACTCAAATGTCGTTATTCACTATGTGAGTCCCAAGATTCTGTCGTTAGGAAAAGCAACAGCGAATACAGCCTTTGGTGCGCAAGTGAATGCCTACGATCCAGAACGAACTATTTTGGATGTTATTAAAGATAAGGATAGAATGGATTCTCAGACATTTACTGATGCACTGAAATTCTACTTCGAAGGCACTAATAAGAATCTCTTAAAACTTGCAAAATATGCTAAAGCGATGGGGTTATCCAAAAATCTAGCAGTCTATACGGAGGTGCTCCTATAATGAAAAGTCCGGAACAACTGAAAGATTGGCCTATCAGCGTTCAAATTCATTTGCAAAAGAGATTACATATCAGGATGTGATAAAAACCATACTCGCTATCGGCAAACTTATTAAAGCATAAACTCGGAAATTCTGAATAAGTTCACGGTTGGATATTGATGCCGATAGGTGCCGATAAGTGCCGATAAGTGCCCATTAGTACCGGTGACTTACCATTAGAAAATCAAATGAATAGCATGGAGCGAAATAATGAAAGTATTTGACGTTATTCCCAAAGGATTTTTCAGCATTCTATCTGGTAAAAACAGAGAGATTTATTCTGAAATGCTGCTTATTGTTCGCCAGGAATATAAACGGGCGACACATGTTGATAAGAATATTTTGCTGGATCAGATGGTAGATCGCTTATCGGAATTGAACCTCCTGTTGGATGTTGAAGCAGAAATTCTTGAAATTTCAGGGACTGCTGGAGAAGACGGCGAGGAAACAAATAACACAGCTGATAATAGCTGGCTTGGTGACTCTGACGGACTGTCATTTTCAGGAATGGCATATGCGATTTTACGTCGACTGCTTTTTACAGGATGGCTTGAGCAGGAACAAAAGGCAGGATCTTTTGTTCTACAGATAACGATTCCTTCTTATAGCATCAGCATGATGGAACTTCTTTATGAAGTTACGCAGGAGGATACCAGGGCCTACCAGAATTATGCATTTGGTGTGTATTCCGCATTGCGGTCTATATTTGATCCGCAGTCGGAAAATTACCTGTACACCGCTCTGCACAATGCCTGGGACAATAGTCAGCAACTCGCAGATGCACTGAAAATGCTGCTCAATAACATTCGAAGGTATCATCGGATGCTGGGAGAATATGCTTCTTCCAATGAAATTCTGCGCGAGCATTTTGAAGGATACCAGCAGTTAGTAAATGAAAGAATATTTCATCCTTTGGTTACAAGGGATTCCGTTCAACGGTTTCGCCAGCCTGTACTGCTGATGATTTCACAGATTCAGGATGACTATACTATTATTGAAAAAATGGTTCAGCAGGCAGCTGCTGAAAAGCATTACAACAATGAAGCAGAAGCGACGACTGGAATTTTGCAGATGCTTCATGAGATATTCGATATATTTGATAATATTGAAGAAGTAATGATGGAAATCCAGAAAAAGAACAATAGCTATACCAAAGCGTCCATCGATAAATTGATATATCTGTTCAATCAGGACAGAACAATTAAAGAGCAAATTGCTCATATATTGATGCAGTTTCATCAGCTTTCCGAGGCATCAAAAACCGACTTGTCGGAGAGCATCCGGCTGTCCCGACAAGCGTATTTTGCAGAAAATTCGCTTTTTTCAAGAGGCAAACGCACGCTTCGATCTACGGAGGTGCCACTAAAGATCGAATTATCCGAAAAGAACGATCAGGATCTAACCGGGTTTTTGAAATCTGCAAATACACGGTATTCCCACGAAAAGGTTATATATTATGTGGAACAGGTGTTTGCCGGCAGGAGAATCATTCATAGTGAAGACTTTCCGGTGGAGACAGATGAACAATTTGTTCTGCTTTTACTGGCCGCGATTAAGGGAAGCGAGACTCGTTCGTTCTACCGGGTCGAGTTTCTTGAGGGTATGATGGAAACAGGCAAATTTCGTTATCCGGATATGCGGTTTATTACAAAGGAGATGAAAAAATGAACGAATTGTGGCTCGAAACATATGACAAAATGAGTTCATCTGAGAAGAACCAACTAGTTCGCTGCATGAATTCTTTGCTTTCAAGGACATTTCTTTTGTCAGAAACATATGATGATAATGAGAAATTAATGAAGGGAAACAGCGATTACCGATTGGTTGATCTTTATTTTGACTGGGTTCACAGTTACCTGTCAATTGCCGGATGGGATTTGATTAAAGACCGCAATTTAGGTGTTATCTATATTGAGAGTTCGTATTCTTACAACCGATTGTCTTTGAACAGCATAACTACACTGATCTTACTGACGATTCGTCTTCTGTATGATGAGGAGAGAGACAAACTTGCATTAAGAAAAGAAATTCCGCTGACAACCGGAGATGTGGTTACACGGCTATTATCATTTAATGCTCTGAAAAAGAAACCGTCAGATAAAGACCTTCAGGACGCTCTACGTCTACTAAGCCGCTATAATCTCATAATTAGAATCAGCGGAAACTGGCAGGATGCTCAGTGTCAGTTTCTCGTGCTTCCAAGTATTCAACTTGTTTTGGAAGGCGATGCTATCAGTCGGATTTATCAGAGTCTGCAGAACGAAGAAGATGGATCTGAACAGGTATCTGCCGATGATGGAGAATTGCTGCCCGGCATTGAGGAGGACATATGAAATCTTTGACCCGCATGCTTCTGGTAAACTGGCATTACTATGATTTAGAGTGGATTGTGTTTGACAATGTGAATTTTCTGACCGGAAAGACCGGTTCGGGCAAGTCTACAATTGTTGATGCGCTGCAAATTGTTCTTCTCGGAGATACCAATGGACAGCAGTTCTTCAACAAAGCAGCTAATGAGCGATCCAAAAGAAGTCTTAAGGGATATTTGCGGGGAGAATACGGTGAAGACGGCGAAAATGGTTTTTTGTATCTTCGAAACGGTCCATTCTCCAGTTACCTTGTTTGTGAAATCTATGATTCTGAAAAAAACAAATATTTAACGTTGGGAGTAACCTTTGACTGCAACTACTCACCGACGGACGACAATATTTTCTTTATACTCAAAGACCGTATTCCGGAAAATGCATTTCTTATAGATCAAACACCGATGGAGATTAAAGATTTAAAACATTATCTTAAGTCACATTATGAGAAAAGCCAGTTTGATTTCTGCTCGACAGCCAGAGAGTACCAGGATAAGCTTTTGGGCCACTTGGGCAGCCTGAACCGCAGATATTTTACACTCTTTAAAAAGGCTGTTTCTTTTACTCCCATTACAGATATCGAGAAATTTATTACGGAAAATATATGTGACGCCAAGAAACCGCCGGATCTTTCCGGTATGCAGGACAATCTCAGACAATATAGGAAACTCGAACAGGAAGCCCTTCTGATGCAGAACCGGATCGATGATTTGGAGAAGATACAGATATTATTTGAGAACCTTCAGGAAGAAAAAAAGAAACTGCTTTTGTATCAATTTCTTATAGCGCGTTCCGAAGAAGAAAGCTTGAATATTAAGTATTTGGAGGCACAAAAAAATCTTAGCGATCTTGAAAAGAGTCTTCAATTTGAAATAGATGCATGCAATCAGAGAGATTCAGAACTGGAAAGACTTCATACGGAGCATGCACTTCTGATTGAAGAAAGAGGTCAAAACGACTTATACAAAAAACAGCAGGATCTTACAAGTGAAAAAGAACAGTTGGAGGCGCGTGCCAATGAACTGGCGGCAGGAATTGAAACACTTGTCAGCCGCCTTAACCAATACGGATTGCAATGGCGGCTGTCGATCGAAGAAGGCGCAACATTTTTGAAGGTGCTCGAGCAGGAAACTCTTATTTCTTCCCTGGGAAAAGAAATAAGTGAATTCAAGGATGTCATGATTCCATTTCAAAAGACAGCAGAAATACTTTTGGATATTCGGGATTCAAACTTGGGACTTCTTACATGGGAGGTATATATTTCCTTTCAAGCAGACTGTGATGCTTTTCAGACGAAGAAAATATTGATGCAGAATCGTCTGGAATCACTGTCTGTGCGAGCACAAGAGGAGTTGGAGGACTGTCGGCTCCATATCAGCGAACTTGAGAAAGATATCAAGCCCTTCGACCCAAAAATGATATGGTTTCGAGACGAACTTGTGAGGTGCCTTTCCGATAAATTTGGGCGAGTGGTTCAGGTCGATATTCTTGCGGATCTTTTGGAAATTAAAACACAAAGATGGGTGAACGTAATTGAAGGATATTTGAACCGACAGAAACAGTATCTACTGGTTGAACCGGAAGCCTATGAAGAAGCAATGTGTCATTACGACAAACTACGCCGGGAAAAGCATCTCTATGACATCAGCCTGATCGACGGAGAGAAAGTCCGGAAAAAGGGATCGCAGCCCGCCCGTGGAAGCCTTGCAGAAGAGGTTGAGACGGATAATCAATATGCCAGAGCCTACATAGATTTTCTTCTTGGAAATGTTATGAAGTGTGACAAAGTTGTTGATTTACGTAAATTTGACAAAGCTGTCACAGATCAAGGTGTAATCTACCAGGGCTTTGTTACCGGATCCATTCATCCACGATTATGGGAAGTTCATCTTATCGGTAAAAAGTCGATTGAGATGCAGCTAAGGAAGCAAAAAGCCCTTGAACCGGAACTTGAGAAAAGGATGGATCTTTTAGCCGGCTGTGTCAAGAAATCAAAAGCGCTTCGTCCTGTGGATGCTATGAATCAAAATGAAGTAACGGATCATTTTGAGTGGATTGAAAAAGCCAAAGGAATCCCTGCACTTCGAGCGAAGATCAAGTCTCTGCTAAATGAACTGGGAAAATTGGATCTTTCATGGATTGCTCATATTACGCAAAGTATTCAAGAAAAGAAGCAGAGAATAGACAAAGTATCCGGATTGATTTCCGAATCCAAAGAGAAGATCGGCGGTATTCGGGCCAGAAGAAATACCCAGAAAGACGAGTATATTCCGGAACTGATTGACCGGCAGAATATTGCGCGTGCAGCCAGCAGGAAATTTCCAGCAGATTTGACGGATGGAACCGGAGAAGAGAAGTTCCAAAGTGAACTTGCTGCCAAAAAGAACCCGGAAAAAATTGCTCAGGATTATCGTGCTCAGTTAGGGATCAGAAGCAATGCTGTGATTCAGACAGAAAGCAAGCTGACAAACGAGAGGGCAACGTATAATCGCGCCTATAATTATTCTTACGATGTCACTTCTTCCAACAACGTGAAATACAATAAACATCTATTTGATCTTAAACAGGAAGAGCTTCCTAAATATGCCGATAAAATTCAAAATGCCAAGAAAATGGCAAATGAGCAATTTGCCAGTCAATTTTTAAATGAGATGAAGGGGAATATTGATGATGTAAAGGAACGAATCAATGAGCTTAACCGTGCGCTAAAAAATTCAGCGTGGGGGACGGATCGTTTCAGTTTTCAGATTAGAGAGAATCCGGATTACAAGCGGTTTTACGACATGATCACCGACCCGATGTTAATGGATGGTTATAATCTTATGTCCCAGCTTTTCATGGAAAAGCATGGGTCGGCTATTGATGAATTATTTTCCAGAATTGCTGATCTTGGCGATGCCGCAGATGCAGATGCAAGAGCACAGATGGAAAAGAATATTAAGCTCTTCACTGATTACAAAACGTACTTGCGCTTTGATATGATATCAACGGATGAAAACGACAATCGACAGCGTCTTTCAAAGACTCTTTTGAAAAAATCAGGCGGAGAGACACAAACTCCTTTCTATATTGCGATTCTGGCATCTTTTGCGCAGCTATATCATATAAATGATAAGAAACGTAATTGCTTTAGACTGATTATTTTTGATGAAGCTTTCAGTAAAATGGACGGAGAACGAATTCGTGAAAGCATTCAACTTCTGAAAAATATTGGCTTTCAGTGTATTTTATCTGCGCCGCCGGAAAAAATCGGAGACATCGTACCTTTGGTCGACCGAAATATCGTGGTCATTAGAAATGGACAGTCTTCTAAAACACACTCCTTTGATGCGCAGCATCCGGCGCTTGCAGCGATCATGGAAGGAGACGATGAAGATGAAAACTGAATTTCTGATTCTTAATAAACTTTTGGACAAATATGAGAAGAGTTCTCATTATCGGGAAACATCTTTGTCCAACCGAAGGGTAATTATCAAATTAGGTTCAAGATCTTTAGATTTGAAGGAATATGATATTGAAACCTATGATAAGAAAAAGCAGATTCACACGGCTGTTACTCATCTTTCGGAAATGAACCTCATTGGATATAAGTGGGAACGTGCAGAAGAGGGCAATATTTTGGCCGAAATATGGCTGCCTTTAGAGAATCTGGATTCAGCCTATAGAGAGGTAGGAAGGATTCCCAAAAAAGACATGGTAAATGATATCCTATCACAAATTCAGCAGACTTTATCATCATTTACAATCCCTCCAATCGATTCAGATACGGGGTCATGGATACTGCCTGCCCTGGAAGAGATATACAATTCATCCAAAACATCGTTGTCACTGTCTTCAGCTTTGCCAGCCGAATACGAGTTGGCAAGAGCTTTTCTTAAAGCTCTCAAAGATTTGTCCCGTCCGAATTTCTCTGAAACATCTATCCGCGCATTCAGCCTGTCCTGCTTTCATGATTCCAAATATTTGGAAAAAAATATTCTGTCGCGATTATTATCGTTTGTGAGAAATCAATGCCCCAATTTTCGTGATATACCTGCAGAAGAAGCAGTTCCCGAGATTGAACTTCTTGAAGCAGTAAATTTATATAGAAACCCCGAAATTTATGAATTCTGTGGGGCGATTCAGATTACCTTTCAAGCATCTCATTTAAATACATATCTGACAATTGATTACGGGATTTTCGGGCGAGGAGCAACTCTTCATTCAGGAAGCCTAACCGATGTGATTTCAATGAATGCACCTGAAATATCTAAAGTATTATTCATCGAGAACAGGACAAACTATGAGGATTACATAGCAGGCAAGCGAACATCCGATGAACTGGTAATTTACCACGGGGGATTTCACAACAAGAAGAAAGCAAACTTTTTTCGCTTTTTGGTAAATGCGGTTCCATCAACTGCAAAAGTTTATCATTGGGGAGATATTGATCTTGGTGGAATGAAAATATTTATGCAAATCCAAAAAGATATAGCGCCGAATCTCATACCATATCGAATGGATAGCCAGACGCTTCTGGCAATGAAAAACTATGGAATTTCCTATTCTCAAACCTATCGAAATCAACTACTGAAAGCGGTTGAGATGTCCGAATTTTTTCAATTTTCAAAACTCATTCAGGTGATGCTGGAAACGGGACTGAGATTAGAGCAGGAAGCATTTCTTATGGAAAAGATGGAGGGATAGGATCGGCGTCTTTTACTCCAAACGACGATCTCCTTGCTGCGCATCCTGCCTATACTGCCACTTGCTGCCATGTGGTAGAAGGCGGTAGTATGTGGTAGAAGGCGGTAGTATGTGGTAGAAGCGGCAGTATGTGGCAGAAGCGGCAGAATAATTCCACACAGAATATTATTGCACCACAGTGCAAAAAGTCTTTCATTTTACAAAGTTATTGCATATAATAAATGTATATCTTGCCAGACAGGAGGAGAATAGCATGGTTGAGAGAAAAGAATATTTTGAGAAGTTGATAGGTTACAAGGATAAGAAGCTTATAAAGGTGATCACAGGTGTCAGGCGCTGCGGTAAATCCACACTTTTGAAGATGTTTCAGGAGTATTTGCTTGAGAACGGCGTCCAGAAGAATCAGATCATTGCTGTCAACTTCGAGGATTACGAGTTTGATGAACTAAAAGACCCTAAAGTGCTTTACCAATACATTCTTGACAGACTTTTGCCGGACAGGACGGCGTATATCTTCCTTGATGAAATTCAGAATGTAAATGACTTTCAGAAAGTCGTGGATAGTTTTTTTATAAAAGACAATATTGACATCTATTTGACCGGATCCAATGCATATATGCTGTCCGGCGAACTGGCAACACTCCTTTCGGGGCGTTATGTAAAAATTGAAATGCTGCCGCTTTCATTTTCTGAGTTTGTTCAGGCACGGGGACAGGGGAAAAGTTTGGACGAGAAATATCAGGAATATATAGAGACCAGTTCATTTCCCTATACGCTGCATTTGAGCAAAGATAAAAGACAGATCAAAGAATACCTTACAGGTATATATGATTCAATCCTGGTTAAGGATGTCATTGCACGCAAAAAAATATCAGACGTTATGATGCTGGAAAGTGTAATCCGTTTCCTGATGGATAACATTGGAAACCAGCTGTCAACGAAGAAAATCAGCGATACGATGACATCGGGCGGAAGAAATATCAATGTAAGAACCGTAGAGTCCTACGTATCCGCCTTTATGGATTCCTATATTGTTTATCAGGCCAAGCGGTACGATATCAAGGGGAAACAGTATTTGAAGACATTGGAGAAGTACTACATTGTGGATATCGGTCTGCGAAATGTACTTCTTGGGAATCCGGGCAAAGATATCGGACATGTTCTGGAAAATGTTGTCTATCTTGAACTGATTCGACGAGGATATGACGTGTATATCGGTAAAGTGGATGATGTAGAAGTGGATTTTGTCGCAAAGGATGAAAAGGGAACAAAATACATTCAAGTGGCAGCAAGTGTTCGCGATGAGAATACACTCGCCCGCGAGCTTCGTCCGCTGCAAAAAATCAGCGATCATTATCCCAAAATTATCATGACATTGGACCAGGATCCGGTTGCCGATTATGAAGGCATCCGAAGGATCAATGCATTGGATTATCTCGCGAAAAAGATAGATATATGAAGGGTTTTTATAACAACCGATAAGATTGACATTTTCGCCATATATGTATATTATAATAGACATTACAAGAGTGGAGGTGATGATGTGAGTAAGAAGGCTGCTATCATTATGCCCAAAACACGCGAGATACTCAAGCAAATGGGCGAGCAGATGAAGCTTGCACGACTGAGAAGAAAGCTGTCTTCCCAGCTTGTTGCAGATCGAGCCGGAATCAGCAGACAGACGCTCAACGCGATTGAAAACGGTTTTTCGACGGTTTCAATCGGTTCATATGCGGCTGTTCTGCACGCTCTCAATAATCTGGACACAGACCTGCTCCTGATCGCAAAAGATGATGAATTTGGAAGGAAACTACAGGATTTGAACTTGCCTACGAGGAAAAGAGCACCCAAGAAAGGTGATTCATAATGGATCATTCTGAAAAGACCATATTTGTATATGATAACTGGCGCAGCGAGAAGCCCTCTCTGATCGGCGGCTTGCATACTTCGTTTATCAGAGGCCAGGAGAGCTATTCCTTCGAATATGCGGATGAGTGGCTGAATTCTTTTGATAGTGCCTACTCGCTTGACCCGGATCTTTCTCTCTACAGAGGTCGGCAGTACACACCACTCGATAAGAGCATGTTTGGACTGTTCGCAGATTCCTGCCCTGACAGATGGGGCAGGCTCCTCATGAAGCGTAAGGAGGCAATCAATGCTCGAAAAGAAGATCGCAAGCCCCGCAAGCTGACAGAGAGTGATTTCTTACTGGGGGTATATGATGCGTCCCGTATGGGTGCCCTTCGTTTTAGTCTGGAAGAAGGCGGCGAGTTTCTCTCCAATGAGAGAGCCTTCGCAACACCTCCATGGATTAGCCTTCGAACACTGGAAAACGCCTCCATCGCCTTTGAAAATGATGATAGTGGCCTTGAAGAAAAGTGGCTGAATGAGCTCCTGGCTCCCGGATCTTCCCTTGGCGGTGCACGGCCGAAAGCGACTGTACAGGCAACTGACGGCTCTTTGTGGATTGCAAAATTCCCATCAAAACACGATGAATACAACAGTGGTGCATGGGAAAAGGTCGTACATGATTTGGCCCGTCTTTGCTCTTTAAATGTGCCTGAATCAAAGCTCGAAACCTTCTCAAAAACCGGCAGCACTTTTCTAGTCAAACGATTTGACCGAGACGGCAAAAGGCGGATACACTATGCATCTGCCATGACGCTGCTCGGAAAAACAGACGGAGCTTCCGGAGCGGACGGAACAAGCTATCTCGATCTGGCATCCTATATTAGAGCAAATGGCGCCGAACCGAAACAGGATCTGATCGAGCTGTGGAAACGGATCGCCTTTAATATGGCCGTTTCCAATACTGACGACCATCTTCGCAATCACGGCTTTATTCTGACGCCGACCGGGTGGAGGCTCTCACCGCTCTTTGATGTGAATCCCACTCCATCAGGTGACAGGCTTTCACTCAATGTCAGTGAGTATGACAGCAGTATAGACCTATCATTGGCCACTGAAGTTGCCGAATACTTCGGACTAACCAAAGATGAGGCAGGAAATACTTCTGCAGCTATCTGCGAAACAGTGAAAAAAAACTGGGTCAGGATTGCAGAGAGCTACAGCTTAAGCCGCGGTGATGTTGAGTATATGCGGCCGGCCTTTTCCCTGAATTGAATAACTGGATACTATAACAGATGCGGCATGACAGCGATACTATAACCGGGGGATTTCATATTGGAGAAGATCAACTTTAAGAACCGCATACGGCTGAGTTTTACAGAGGACCGCGATTTCAGCTTTTTCCTTCTTGTCGGATTTTTGAGCGGTATTGCCGGCGGTATTAATGCAACAATATTCAATAATTACTTAAACGATGTCTACCATCTGGCAGCGGATGTCCGCGGTTTTGTCGAACTGCCGCGGGAATTGCCCGGGCTGCTGATTGTTATTGTCCTGGGACTTTTATCATTTCTAGGGGATATCCGGATGGCAGCCATCGGTATGCTCGCCGCATCCCTTGGCGTGCTGGGACTTGGGGTTTTTTCGCCTGGCTTCAACGTCATGCTCGCCTGGATGATGCTCTTCAGCCTGGGAACCCATATATTTATGCCGCTCTCAGCCAGTATTGGTATGAGCCTTTCTAAGCAGGAGGCCTACGGTTCCCGACTGGGACGTTTCAGCGCCTATAGCCTGACGGCAACAATCATTGGATATGGGATTGTCTGGACCGGCTTCCGGTTCTTTCATATGACCTATCCAATAGCTTTTGTCATCGCCTCAGTGTTTTATTGTCTGGCGGCATTTGTCCTTACAACGATGCATCGCAAGGAGACAAAGATCAGGCGGGTCAGGTTTGTTTTTCGCAAACGCTATACACTCTACTATTGTATGAGTGTGGTAAACGGGGCACGCAAACAGATATTTCTGACTTTTGCGCCATGGGTTCTGATCCAGATCTTTCATCTGGATGCTCCGACTTTTGCCATTCTGGGAATAATTATCGCAACTGTCAGCATCATAAGCCGAAAGATAGTCGGCAATGCCATTGACCGCCTTGGCGAGAGGAAAGTCCTGTCTCTGGAAGCAGTACTTCTTGTTGCCGTCTGCATGGGCTATGCTTTTGCAGCAGATCTTGTGCCATTATCCATAGCGGTTGTGATAATCGCCGTCTGCTATATTCTGGACAACTCAATGAGTGCCGTCGAAATGGCCCGTTCCACCTACGTCAAGAGAATCGCACTGGACCCGGCCGATGTCATGCCGACACTTTCAGCCGGAGTCAGCTTTGACCACATTGTCGCAATGACAATACCAATCCTGGGCGGACTGCTCTGGAAAAGCATGGGTTATCAATATGTGTTCATGGCGGCCGCTCTGATTGGTGTCTTGAACTTAATCCTGTCGCTGCAGATCAGAATACCGGACCAGATCGGCAGCAAGACACCAGAGCAGAAAGTGATGGATGAAACAAACAGATGACAGGAAGAATAAATGCATTGGATTATCTCGCGAAAAAGATAGAAATATGAGCAATGGCATAGTGCTACAGGAGGCTGCAATGTAAGAAGCAGCTCTGCGACGCTATTTTTATTTTTTCTTTGCCAAAGTCAAGATACAAGAGCAGCAAACACGCAATAAAATATTTAATATTTTTATTGTGCTGTTGGTACTTAACGGTCAAAACAGTGTAGAAAAAAATATTTGACTTCCTTTTGTGATGATAAAAATCACTTAAATACCTTGCCGGGAACCACTCTCGAAAGTCAATACTCTTTGCGTGGACCGAATTCGGCATCTTCCACCCATTCTCTCGGTCTTCTCAGTAAAGTTATCAATTCATCAAAAAAGGCATAATGATCCTGCTCCTGTTTGATCAAAAACTCGATTAGTTGCCTGGTTGGCTCACTTTTGGTTTCGATTAGCATCTCCTGATAAAGGTCGATTCCCTTCTGTTCCATATCGCGTGCGACAGTATAAACCTCCAACTGGCCCGGTAGGACATCAGCATCTCTCTTGTAATCAGCTTTCCCGGAGAACAAGTTGGTCGGTTCGGCGGTTGGTAAATCGTCATTAATTAAACTATCTGAGGAAATATACATTTTCTTTAACAAATCTGCATGCTTTTTTTCAGCTTCGGCCAGCAAAAGAAATGCGTTATACAGCGAAGTCCCTTTGTTAATCTCAGCTTGACTTAAGTAGTACTGTTCTCCATCAATTTCCATTTGGATGGCAAAGTTCAGCTTACTCATAACAAAATTCGCCCCCTCGTCGAAAAATACTTTTTATTCAAAAAATCGCATCAATCGTAATCAATTATACTGATAATTTGAATTAATTGTGTTTTATGGACTTTCAAACCCTAAACTAATCAAACTTGACAGTCAAATAATATCCAGGTGGCAAATTGGATTGCCGGTAACTCAAAGATGTCCTAATCAGCATCTTCGAATTGTTCTCAATGACCTATAAAAGGACTAAATTACGCCAAGCAGTTTCAATATAAGCAGAATGACGGCGATCACGATTAGAATATGAACCCAACTGCCCATTTTCGGAAATCCGGAAAATACTTTACCACCGAAAGCACCGAGGAGCCAAAGAACAAACACGACTACAATAATCGTCCAAAGCATTTCAATCACCTCATGTATGATTTCCAGCCACTTTTGCCCGCTGGAAACGGCGGATCAATTTAAAACAGTTCTAGTGAAAATAATATCAAAACAGTCTCAAGCAAACCAACCCTGATGAAATTATATCAGTAATCAACTAGAAGGAGAACACATCATGTCCAAAAACATTTTAAAATCCTTGACTGTTATATTGCTGATTTCCGGTATATGATAGAAATATAAAATGATTATTTTTCAAATAGGTGAAAACCCATTCTATAAAGCATGATTATTTAATGCAAATTACATTAAATGATCAGTAAAGACCGTAGGCAATTCTGGTATCAATCCCCCTGCAGTTAATAGATGAAAGGAGCAAAAAATGGAGACGAACATATTAATGGGTGGTATGGAAGAACTAGGTGTTATTAAAGGTAAGGTCATAGAGCTAAATGAATGTGTTGAACAAAAGAAAACGCTGGAAGCGGGAGAGACTCAGCTAGAGAAAAAAATTAGCAATAAAGAAAAAGAAATCTCAGATGAAATCGTTAAAGTTACACGTCAACGCAAGACGCAGGTCGAAGCAACCTTTGACGAACAAATTAATAGTGTCAACGAAAGATTAAAGAAAGAAGAATCGAAAAAAAGTAAAACCAAAAAAGTTGCGGTGACGCAACGAATTGATTTGGAAACAACGGATTTAAGGAATGTAGACAACGAGCTGAATTTTGACGGAAAATCAATTTTCAAGCAAGAAAAAATTCCGTTTTTATATAATAATCGTTTATTCTTTGCACTATATTTTCCGAGGGGATTCGGAGATTTTATAATCATCTTACTCGTTCTGGCATTGGTGTTTTTTGCCATTCCATTTGGCGTGTATTACCTTTGGTTTGCACATATGAACATCTTATTTCTGGCATTGTTTTACGTTGCCGTGATTACTGTCTTCGGAGGTATTTACCTCATTATCGGAAAGACAAAATGCAAGCACAAAGAGTCTCTGGATAAGGTGCGTGAAATGCGCAGAAAAATCAAAAACACCAAGAGACAAAAACGAATCGTCATGCGGCAGATTAAGCGTGATAAGGATGAGAGCGGTTACGGTTTGGAAGAATTCGACAGCAATATCGAAAGTCTGCAAAGGTCGGTCAGCGAATTTTTGGAGCAGAAGAAAAAGGCGCTGTCTGACTTTGAAAATACAACAAGTAAGGATATCAAAGATCAAATCACAGCACGTTACGATGATGAGCTAAATGGATTAAAGGAAGAGTATCGTACCGTTTCTGAGCAAAACAAGGAAAACCAGGACCGATTGAACAAGATCTCCTTAAATATTTCTTCTGAATATGAAGGTTATCTTGGTAAGGATATACAATCGCTGGAAAAAATTGCGCAAATGGAAGAATTCCTGACAACTGGGCGTGCCAAGACCCTATCGGAAGCAATTGTGTTACTGTCAAAGAAGTAGGGCGGCCGAAAGAAACGAATGACGGCACCTGTTCCGGCAAAAATCACAGGTGACATTGAAGCAGGAGTCATCGCGCTTAGTTACTCTGAGCCGCCGGAAGGCCGAAGTAAATGGACCTTGCGACTACTGGCAGACAAGGTTGTTGAGTTGGAAATTATAGAAAGCATTTCTATGTGGCCGTTGGTGAAATCTTTAAAAAACGAATTTAAACCACACTCGAAAAAATACTGAGTTATATCTCCTCAACAGAATACCGAGTTTGTAGCTTGTATCATTGTATATTAATGAGAGGTTTGAAGGCTCAGATACTGTTTATATAAGTTTATTTTACGTGCCAGTCATAATGGCAGTGATCTGGTATTACCGCTATACAGTACCGTTAGCCGTAGCAATTCTGATCTGAGATTGATTGTTTTCATCTTCCTTTCCTCTATTCGATTTGCTGATGCATCTGGCAAAACCAGACGAAGGAGGGAGGAGATCGATTCTTCATATAGCTACCCTTTCCGACGAACGCAAAAAAGGGCCGCCCATTTCTGGACGACCCCTTACACGTTGGTCAAATGTATTAGCCGAAAAAGGGTATAAAGAAAGCCCCGTTCATCAGATTTTTGTTATCTGATAAATGGGGTCATTCAAAACCTGTTACCGGCTATGATTAGTGTAGCTCTATTGAAGTTCACATACAGTAGCATTAGAGTTCTGATTATATTCATAATAGGTACAACGTACGTTCACTTTTGGTTCGTGCCATGTTCACATTGAGTTCGCCACACTGAAGGGACGTGATAGGCTGCTGGTTCGTCTGCAACATATACGAGTCCATCAGGATGATCGAGACCGGGGATGACATATCCCCAGAGGATTGTACCCAGCATGTTGATAGCTTTCTTTTTGCGCTTATAGAAGGTAGTTCTCTCGAGATCTAGACTCTCCATAAGGTCTGAGTCCGAATATAAATATGTCAAGATAGGCAGATAAACGGATTTCCAAGCTACTTGTAATCATACAAGATGTTTTGTGACAATTAATTGACTCACCTGTCGACCTGCTGAACACATGAGTTATAGAGGCTTTTTCTGATATGAGTGCTTTACAAATTCCTTGTAAATGGTATTTTCAGGTGCCTATTAGCTATCCATACTATGATTTGTAACTGATTTTGAATGGCTTATGTTCAAATTATGTTCAAGTCAGCAGTAATTTCTTCCGGAATTTTTCTCCTTGCATTCAAGAATTTTCAAAGTCATACAGCCTCTAGGGGATTTTGTTTTGAAAAACTGAACACAGTACTGTTGACTTGCTGATAATTGAATATTAACTGACCTTTTTCTGAGATGTTTTTTCAGTAAAACTCTGCAAATAGGTCGTGTTCAGGAGTATTTATTGATATATCTTTGCGTTCTGGCTGTCAATATCGGATTTGAACATAAAATTATGTTCAAATTATGTTCAAAACAACAGCTCAGTCTTCAAAAACTTGCATTCCGTCCGATACAGAAATACTGCAAACTTCAATGTACTGAAGTTCAGGATAGAGAAGCGTTTCGGGCTTCAGGTCTGTTTCGGATGCTGTGGAGGTTTCATCTGTCGGGGAAGTGACATCTGTTGATACACTGGATGTGTCAACTGTTGTATCCTCTGCAGTCTGTACCTGAGGATTCAAAGTCTGAGACTGATCGACGGTGTTGTTTTTTAAGAGGGACAAAACGGTGATAATATCTCCTGGCTGCAATTGCCCGGATACACCCGAGGCCAGTGAAGGCAATGTGATAGAGATGACCTTCATTCCTTTTGCAGTTGCCAGAGCTAGCGAGTCTTGCGTGCTTTGCGCGTCTGCCAGTTTTCCAGCAGTCAGGTAATCACCGGCATACAGTTGTGTTACTGCAAACCGGCTGGCAAAAGAAGTAACACTATCGACAGTGCCGGAAGGAATGAGTTTCTGGCTTATTGTGACAGTTTCAACCATGTCTTCGGTGATCTCTTCGCCCTGGGAAACATCTTGTTTTAAGCGAACTGCCTGGACCAGATCAGTTGCGCCTTTATTCTGAACTTGTGGGATAGCCACAAATCCGATGACTAACCCGAGAATGATACACAGTACACCAATAAAAAACTTGTTTCGTGAAAATCGCATAAGTACCTCCTGAAGTTATTATTGTTGGAGTAAATCTACATTACGTTCTCTTTCCAGCCGGTACTTTCTCTGCCAGCTGGAGTAAAGGGGATGGGGTGTGGGGAAGGGGGAAACAAAATTCGGATGATTCTGAAAGGTCTCCAATAAACCTATTACCCCTGTTTCGGAATAACCATGGTAATCGGGGCTGCAATGCCCTTCATATTTGCTCTTGATGCCGATACTGGATTCCGGAAGAAGGCTGCGCACACCTTGTTCCTGATATTTGTTGCATCGACATCAGCACATATGTTTTCCAGATATGACAGATACTGTAAGGGTGGTTATCTGTCATTTTTTGTTCGGGTAAAGGCAAAAAAGTGTCGGGGATCAGAGCGGGTTCTTTTCATGGGCACCTCCATCTATTTGATTTTGAGCATAAAAAAACACGCTCTTGGCGTGCGAATGAGATTTGAAAGGGATCTATTTATCGACCTGGGGAAGACTGTTCTTGATTTCGTTTCCGATACCAGTTTTCCAAGAGCTTTAGAATGGTTTCCTCCATCTGCTGAGGAGAGGCATCTTTCGGGAAAAACTTTGCAATCCGATCTTGCTTCAACGTGATCTGGGTTTGCTGCGGCTTGGGCTCCGACATGACTGTTTCCAAAACCGGATAATCCAGTTTGCCCAACTGTGCCAATTGCTTCAGGTGATCTGCCTGTGTTAGTGAAGGGCTGCATTCCTCTTTCTCCATGATTTCCATTAGCCAACACTGCTGTTCAACATTCAGATACGAAATGGCAACGGCTGGATTGAATGCCAGTTTGTTTTCATCAACCATATCTAAAAGAGGCGGGATGAGTTCGGTGAGGCGGATAAAGCGTTGGATTTGCTTGCTAGATTCTCCTGCATCATCTGCAACAATATCTCTCGACTGTTTTCCTGATAAATTCAGGTCAACTTGACCTGAATTTACTGAAGATGGTCTCCCTGCCTTTCGTTTGATCGCATCCAGTTTCATTTTAAAGGCGTAAGCCTTTTCACTGGGCTGAAGTTTCTCTCGCTGCCGGAGGTTGCTGTCAATCATTGCAATGATTGCTGACTCATTATCCATTTCACGAATGGTTCCTGGTACTTCAGAAAGACCGGCTCTTTTGCCGCTTCCACACGATTGTGTCCTGAGATGATTTCAAAGCCGTCGCCGTCTTTGACCGGCCTAACCAAGATGGGCGTAAGAACACCGCTTTGTCTGACACTTTCCGTCATTTCCAGCATCCGGTCTTCAGAATATAGTTTGAATGGATGATCAGGAAAAGGGTGGAGCTGGTCCAATCGGATCAATTCAATCATTCCTGCCGGTTCTGATCGGATCAATTCAATCATTCCTGCCGGTTCTGATTTGTTTGGATCCGTTGTCTGAAACAGGTCATCGTATGGGGTTAGTTGTATTTTTTTGCCTGGTTCTTTCAAGCGCGATTACCTCCTTAGTAAAACTCTCATATGCGATTGCAACTTTTCCTCTCGGATCATACTCGAAAATGCTTTTCCCCTCAGATCCAGCTTCAATTGCCCGAACGGACAAAGGGATCTCGCTATTGAAGATACGAATCTTACTACCGTAGGACTCATGCAGGACACACAATATCTCTTTGGTAAAATTGGTTCGTTTGTCGACCATGGTAGGAAGGATCCCATCAATCTTGAGCTCAGGGTTGATTTGGCGCTTTACTTTGCCGATCGTTTTTAACAGAAGCTCCAGTCCTTTTACAGACAAAAAGTGTGGCTGCACAGGTATGATGACACTGTCGGATGCTGCCAGAGCATTGATCGTCAGCATGCCAAGAGAAGGCAAACAGTCGATGATGATGTAGTCATACTGGTTTTTTACCTTGTTGACGTACATTTTCAGAATATTCTCCCGGCTCAACGCATTGACCAGAATATTTTCCATCCCAGACAGCTGAATGTTGGAAGGAAGAAGATCCAAATTCTTCGTGATTCGAATAATTCCTTCCATCGGCGTCAGGGGTTGATCCTCAATGATTTTAGTCATGATATCGGCTACGCCAACAGGAATGGAGTCTGGATTCTGATCAGCCATCATCATAGTAAGATTGGCTTGCGAATCGAAGTCGATGAGCAGGACCTTCCGTCCAGTTCTTTCGAGCCCAGAGGCCAGAGCTGCGGCAGTTGTGGTTTTGCCGACGCCGCCTTTTTGGTTTGAGATTGAGATTGTTTTTGCCATGCGCGGACCTCCATAATGCGGTGTTTCCAATAAATTAACAAAAGAAGATGATAACAATAATTTTCGAAACAAAAGCAAGGATAACATATAATTACTGAATATAATTATTATTCTAAAATGAATAATAAGCGATTAATGATTTGTTTATGAGAGCAGATGAGCGGTTTTGCAAAAATAAATGAGGCAAAACTATATACGTGGTTTTCTGTAATAATTGCACATATAAACTGAGGAGACTGCCTATATTTAGCAACATTGTATAATGAATCAATTGTAGTGATTGCTTCTGTCGCTATTAATGCATTGAATTAAATAATTTTCTCTCGTATAATATACTCATAAACCAGACTAATAATAGAAGAAAAATCATAATTGTATTTTCTCTTCATACAAGTATTTGTAGGTACGGATGTTTTTGAGGATGGCATTAGCTCAACACTCAATAGATGAAATCTTGATTTACTGTGATTGGATGTGATCTTGTTTGGAAGATGCAGTTAACAATTCAGGGACAAAATCTTCTTCAATCAGTTCAGAAAATATAAATGAATTAAAAGAAATCTTGGAAATTGAAAAACTATCCAGACTTCTGGAGCAATTCTATTGTGCCACTGGATTAGGCAATGCTATCGTGGATCTTAAAGGGAACATACTGTATGGGGTGGGTTGGAAAAGTATTTGCACGGAGTTTCATAGAAAACACAAAACATCTTCAGAGCGATGCCTGAAAAGCGACACAATTTTAGCTAATCTACTAAAGAAAAACGAGAAATATGCAATATATGTTTGTCAGAACGGTATGGTGGATGCTGCAGCTCCTATCATTATTGGTGGAGTACACGTTGCCAATTTATTCATTGGACAGTTCTTTTTTGAAACACCGGATAAAGATTTTTTTATCAAACAAGCAGAAGAGTTGGGCTTTGATAAAGAGAAATACATGAACGCACTTGAAGAATGTCAAGTGTATACCAAGGAAACCATAACAGG
>Ga0209430_1000798_pt1 | contig 27576 bp, 27 predicted proteins | sample BarGraIncub1133A_FD_184504 | JGI IMG/M metagenome (GOLD analysis project Ga0209430, IMG submission 184504) | Arctic peat soil microbial communities from Barrow, Alaska - Barrow Graham LP Incubations 11-33A (SPAdes) (version 2) | ecosystem: Environmental > Terrestrial > Soil > Wetlands > Peat... | reverse complement strand
CTTTTTGGTTGGGTATCTGCAGAACGGTTTGCAGCACCAGCGTCGATTTGCCGATGCCGGGTTCGCCACCGATCAGTATCAGGGAACCGGGAACGATGCCGCCACCGAGTACGCGGTCCAATTCACCACCGCCTGTCGTAATGCGAGGCAGTTCGGATAGTTCGACCTCCGACAGCAACACCGGTTTGGATTTGGGTGCATGAAAACCCGATGCAGAAGCCTTCTTGACAGAGGGATCCATTCGGATGATTTCTTCGTTATACGTGTTCCACTCCCCGCAAATAGGGCATTTCCCGACCCACTTGGGTGAATCGGTTCCGCAGTTGTTGCAGACGTAGAGGCTTTTGACTTTGGCCATGGACGGTTTGGTTTTCCTTTTTTACAAAGATAGAAAAACCAATTCGATTTGCGATTTACTGTTGCCCAGTCTTCAGACTTTCGATGATCTTTTTCAGTGACCGGATTTCTTCGCGAAGTCGAATATTATCGATGGTGAGATTCTTATTGGCTTCTGCCATTCGTAATGTCGCTTGTTCGATTTGGATGTTGTCAAGATCTTCGGGCTCATTTTGTACAGACGAGAATTGGACATCCTTGTATCCAAGTATCTTTTTCTCAAGTAACATTTCACTTTCCCCCATCATTAACCAGACAGGATTGAGTTCAGGATAGTGCTGTGAAATCAAATGCAATTTTTCCTCACTGATCGATCTGGAAATATTATTTACATAACCATTCGACAACGGTACTGATTTCTCAAAAGCGCGAACAGTCATGCCCTTGGTTTTGATGAAATATTGAAGCCTTTGTTTTACAGACATTTTGATACTATTACTATTAAATGCAGAGAAAGAATCTAAATTGTTTGCGAAAAATAGAGAAATAATCTATATTTGCAGGAACATGTGTTATCCGCACAAATGTAAGGTATTTCCGAACAATTGTCCATTAATACCTTATGTCAAATTATAAATCATGCAAAGAATATGATGAAATTTTCTATTTGCAAAGGATTCGAGCAGGTGAAGAAAAAGGATTTGATTATCGTCAGGGAACAGATTATGAAAATCCTTGGAATCGGTAGCCGAACACAATGGTGTGCCTACATTCGTGGTACTGTTGAACCACGATTTTCACATGCTCAAGAAATCCAACGTCTGTTTCTCGATTACGGCATCACAGATTTCTATTCGGAAGAATGATTAAACGTACAAACAACCCTGTATCAATTATGGATGGTTTACTAACGACCGTATCAGAAAAAGGTTTGAATTTTAAGCTCCAGAGATTGGAGAGTAATAAACTGGAGCTGTTTACCAGTTTCAACCCAATTAAGAAGTTATCGATTGTCGATATGATCAGCGCTTTGCCTTCTGTTGATCATGTGACGGATGTCATCATGTTGACAAAAACAACAGGTATTATTCGATTGACACTAAAAGAGAAGGCTACTTTGGACGATTTGAAAGATGAAATGCTGGAGATGCTAAGCAACGTTATTGTATAAAAAAAAGAAGCTGCCCTTTTGAGACAACTTCTTCTTTATTGTTGCGGAGACCGGACTCGAACCGATGACCTTTGGGTTATGAGCCCAACGAGCTACCACTGCTCCACTCCGCGATTTGTTTGTGGGTGCAAAAGTACTGCAAAATCCCGAAACCACAAACCTTTTCGAAAAATTATCCAAAAAATAACACTAACGACTTGTGCGAAAGGTTTTTTTACTACATTTGCACAATCCTAATCGATTTGTGCATAAACCACGTTAAAATGTCGAAAACCAGAGGTATGTTGGTAGAAGTCGCCAGACAGCTTTTCGCTCAGAAAGGTGTCGTGGAAACAACTATGAATGATATAGCTACTGCATCCGGAAAAGGACGTCGTACGCTCTATACCTACTTCAGGAGCAAGGAAGAAATATACAAGGCATGCATTGACAGCGAATTGATGATCGTTACCACTGCTTTGCAGGGAGTTATGAAGCAGGAATTGGAGCCTAAGGAAAAACTCGAAGAGTATATTCGTGCCCATTTTGATGTTTATAGAAACATTGTGATTCGTAATGGAAACTTGCACGGTGTTTTCTTTCAGGATATGTTGGAAGTTGACAAAGTACGCAACAAGCTTGATAAACGTGAAATAGTAATGATCAACCAGATTCTCGAAGACGGTGTGAAAAAAGGTATTTTCATCATATCCGATATTAAACGGTTTGCTCAGATATTACTTTTTGCCATCAAAGGGCTTGAAGCACCCTATACCCGTGAAAACATCCGCGGAAACAAGGAACGGAACCAGCAGATTTTTGATTTTCTGTTCTTCGGCTTGATGGGAAACGAAAAAATTTAGGATGAGGCCCACCAACGGGTGTTCATCTTTTTTTATATAACAATCAAACAGATTACCTCATGAAATTACTCGAAGGAAAAACCGCCATCGTGACCGGAGCCGCCCGCGGCATCGGCAAAGCTATTGCCCTCCGTTTCGCACAGGAAGGTGCCAATGTAGCTTTTACCGACCTGGCCATCGATGACAATGCCAAAGCAACAGAAGCAGAAATTGCAGCCTTGGGTGTAAAGGTGAAAGCCTACGCTTCCAACGCCGCCAATTTTGAAGATACCCACACCGTGGTGGAAAACATCCTCAAGGACTTTGGTCGCATCGACATTCTGGTGAACAACGCAGGTATTACCCGCGACGGTCTGATGATGCGCATGTCCGAACAACAATGGGATATGGTCATCAACGTGAACTTGAAATCAGCCTTCAACTTCGTCCACGCCGTCACTCCGGTCATGATGAAGCAAAAATCGGGCAGCATCATCAACATGAGCTCAGTAGTGGGTGTATCCGGTAACGCTGGACAAGCCAACTATTCCGCTTCCAAAGCTGGTATGATCGGTCTGGCCAAGTCCATTTCGGCTGAACTCGGTAGCCGCGGTATTCGCGCGAACGCAGTTGCTCCGGGATTCATCATCACTGAAATGACCGCCCAGTTACCCGAAGAAGTACGCAAGGAATGGGCAGAAAAAATTCCGTTGAAACGTGGTGGTACGCCCGAAGATGTGGCCAATGTCTGCGTATTTCTAGGTTCCGAACTTTCATCCTACGTAAGCGGGCAGGTCATCAATGTTTGCGGTGGTATGAACCGATAAGAATGACCGTACTTTACGAAGACAACCACTTACTCATCGTCAACAAAGCCTGCGGCGAAATTGTGCAGGTGGACAAGACGGGTGATCTCTCACTCGAGGAATCGCTGAAGTTGTGGTTGAAAGATAAATACAACAAACCGGGTAACGTCTTTTTAGGCGTTACCCACCGTTTGGACCGCCCGGTGACGGGCATTGTCATTTTTGCCAAGACCAGCAAGGCCTTGCCACGGCTGAACGAGATGTTTCAGAAAGGGGAAATTCACAAGACGTATTGGGCGCTGGTCAAAAATCCACCGAAACAAACGGAAGGTATTCTGGAACATTACTTAGTCCGGAACGAGAAACAAAACAAAAGTTATGCCTACGATACGGAAAAGCCCGAATCAAAAAAGGCCATCCTGCATTACAAGATCATTGGCAAGTCCGATACCTATTTCCTGTTGGAAATTGACCTGAAAACGGGTCGGCACCATCAGATTCGTTGCCAATTGGCCAAGATGGGATGTCCCATCAAGGGAGACCTGAAGTATGGGTTCGACCGTTCCAATAAAGACGGCGGCATATCGCTGCATGCCAGGCATATAGAGTTCATTCATCCAGTCAGTAAAACCCTCATCGAACTCACTGCACCGTTACCTACCCACGACCCTGTTTGGCAGTTTTTTGAGAAAGTAGGCAACGAATGAAAATATTTTCAAAAAAAAAATTTGTTTGATAAAAAACTTTCGTATCTTTGCATCATCAAACGAAAGAACAATGGACGATATTTGCATCATCAAGGAAGTTTATAAGCTGCTCTATCAGTTTGAGAAAGATTTTTTCGAAAAGCATGAGATGACCATCAACGATGCGATGGTGATTTGCTGCCTCAAAAACGGGGAGGAAAAATCGGCAGGTGACATCTGTGATTTCGTTGGCCTTTCAAATTCCAGGGTGTCCAAAGTGTTGTGTACCGTCGAGGAAATGGGCTACATTCAGCGTCGACTTGGTTTAAAGGATAAGCGTCAAATGTTTTTCTCCTTGACCGAAAAAGGCAGAGTTAAGGTAGAAACCATGAAGGGTCAGTCCTTGCATTTCGCCGAATTCCTGAAGCAAATTTCAAAACAATGTAACCAGTAATATTTTTTTAAACATATCCTGTCTACTAAGAAATAATTCCAAACGAAAACAATATGAAAAAATTACTTATCATCGTGTTGGTTCTCATGACCGCACTGACCGGATGCAAAGCAAAATCTGGAGAATCATCCACTTCAGCAGAAACTATAAAAACAACTTCAAATACTAAAAAAATGGGAGCAATTCATTTAACTAAAGCAGACTTCCTGGTGAAGGTGGCAAACATCGAAGCCAGTCCAAACGAATGGAAATACTTGGGCGACAAACCCTGTATCATTGACTTTTATGCCGATTGGTGTGGGCCTTGCAAGGCTGTGGCACCGATTCTGGAAGAACTAGCAAAGACCTACGATGGTCAGATTTATGTTTATAAGATCAACACGGATGAACAACAGGAATTGGCCGGTGCTTTCGGTATCCGCAGCATTCCCAGCCTGCTTTTCGTCCCGATGGACGGCAAACCTCAAATGAGCGTGGGTGCATTGCCCAAGGCGCAGATGATTGAATCGATTGACAAGATCCTTTTAGGAAAGAAATAACTAAGTTGTCTCAATAGGAAGCAAATTACTGCGTTACTGCTTTCTTGTCGATCCTCACGTACCTAAGTACGCTCCGGTACGACTTCGAAATCAGTGCCTTGTACTTCACTCCCTATTGAAACAACTTCTCCGAACCTATATGGACCATCTCATTAGAGGTGGTCTTTATGTTTTGGCCTTGGCAATTTCCACCGCATAAACACTTTCGAACCCTTCGAAGTTGGCCCTGAAGATGATCCACTTGCCATCGGGTGAGAAATGCACGTTGGGTTCCAGCTTGTACTGATGGTATTTCATATTGACCAAACGTTCGAAATCGAAATGATCGCCGGAGGGAATGAATAAATTGATCCATTTGCCGTCCGGAGCCTTGGCCACGGCGGTGGAATCGCCTCCATCACCGGCAAAAAGCTTCTGATCGGGTGATTGCGTGTAATGCACACTCCATTGGTTTCGGTCGAGTTGGTATTTCTTTTCCCAACCGGTCGTCACGTCCGTGCCGCTGACATAAAAGGTGGCGCCACGAGGCATCTGCAAATCGTACCAAATGACCTTTCCATCGGGACTAAACCATTCATGACCAGCAATTTCCATATCCATTACGCGATTGTGCATCAGTTTTACCTGCCTGCTGTCTAAGTCAATGGTCCAAATCCTATTCACCTTGTGCCAGGGCCCTTCGTGACAAAACATCAGCAATTTAGGATCGGTGGTCGAAAACTGCACGTGATTCAACCAAGCAGAGTCGGTGAAAAGCTTGGTCATCACTTTCGTTTTTAGATTGATGGTAAACAACGTACGCGGCAATTTGGCATCGTAAATTTTGTTGAAATAATCGCTCTTTGCGGGATTGGCCTTCAAAATCGCCTTTTCCTCATCGGTGGAACGCGCTCCACCCAGCAGTGTTTCATCCGCATTCAGCGTCGTGATGCTTCCTTTGAAATCAGCCGGGAAAACATAAACCAATTCCTGCTTGCGGGTATCGATGTTGATGGAAAAAACGGAATCCTGCATCTGAAAATAGACGTTGTGATTGGATTTTCCAACGATTTCACCGCCCTTGCGGAAACTCTTTTCGGTGAGCTGTGTAATCTTTAAGTCGTTCAAATTGACCGTGAAGAGTTGCATCCCCGTTCCGTCTCCCATGGATTTGTCGTTTCCGTAAAAAATCATCCGGGTACCCTCCGGTCCGGAAATAAACGGATTGTTGTGAAAGTAAAAGCTGTTGCTGTTGCCTTCGCGTTGGGTCATGCGAATCATTTTATGGTTGGTGTCCTTGTCAATCCAGGCCATCGGCATTATTTGACCGCCGGTCTGCATGACGGGGAGTATATTGGAGCTTACCAAGGAATACAAATAAATTTCCAGGTTGGTATAACCGTTTGAAGTGACTGCCTGACCATCTTTCGCATTGGAAGCATTCAGTCCATGCGCTTTTTCCCAAAGATCCGGGATTCCATCCTTGTCCGAATCTTTGGCTGCTTTGACCCTTTTCAATTCCTTTTGACCACCCATTTCAGCTTCATCCTTGATGACCTGACCGCTTTTTCCCAACGAATTCACGTAAGAGATTAAACGAATGTCGATTGCATCCCGTTGCAAGGAGGCTCCCGCTTCCTTTAAGACGGTTTTGTATGCTTCTGCTGCAGGTTCAATGCTCAACAGTGACATGCTGCTGTTTTGAGTCTTGGTTTCGAGCGTGGCTTTTGCCCGGACGAAATCTTCCGAGGTGACCGGGCGACCATCCAGCACGCCATTTTTGTTCAAATCCACCAGATTTCCTTCCTGAAAAACGTGATCGGTTTCAGAGAACATACCGATGAAATTGTTTCCAGAATTCGGGCCTCCGATGAAATAGTTGTTGATGATGTCCTGGTGATGAATGGCGGCTGAATGGCCACCGACCAAACCGTTGCTACCCCAGTTGTAGATGACGTTGTTCACGATTTCAATGCCGGCCTTGGCTTTTGGGTTCCGACTTTGATTGTCCACCCATAGGCAATGGTGCAGGGTGATGTTCACCGGGTTTTCTAGCAAGGCCCCGAACATCTGTGGATTGATGCCTTCGCCGATGAGGCAATATTGCAGGGTGATGTTCTTGCTGTCCTTGATGTGCAGGTCGTCCCAACGTCCCCATTCGATGGAACAATGGTCGTAAATGATATCGGTGGCGTTATCTGCAATCACGGTGCAGGTTCCTTTGCTCATGTTGACACTGCCGCGGAAACGAATGTAGCGGAAAATCACGTCGTTGGAGCCGCTGCACGAAACCGCGTTGCCATAAATGACGATGCCTTCGCCCGGAGCCGTTTGACCGGCAACGGTGATAAAGGGTGCTACCGAAATCCTGTTTTTTATGCGAATAACCCCGCTGACATCGAAAACTACTGTTCGTCGCGGCTTACTGACGGCATCCCTAAAAGTTCCTGGACCTGAGTCGTTCAGGGTTGTGACGTGGTATACAGATCCGTTTCTACCGCCAATGGCGTATTTCCCAAAACCATCCGCGTCCGGGAAGGCGAGTTGTTGGGCAGAAAAAGAATAAACACTTAGGAAAAGACAAGCAATAAGCAGGATGTGTTTCATGATGGTATAAATAAGATGGAACCAAAGTTAAAACTAATTGACAGATAGTAGGCAACAACGTTTAATGAAGGTGCGCATAAACGGCAATTTTTCCACTGTTTGTGGTTCTGCCTAACAATCTGTAACTTTGCACCTAAAGGCAAAAAGTATGGTTTCGTCAATTTCGGAGAAAAAATTTTATCCCTGGCTGGTCGTCGGTTTACTGTGGTTTGTAGCCTTGCTGAACTACTTGGACAGGCAGATGCTTTCCACGATGAAACCATCCATGATGTTGGACATTAAAGAATTGGCTTCGGCTGAAAACTTTGGTCGGCTGATGGCGGTATTCTTATGGATTTATGCGCTGATGAGTCCCATTTCCGGCATTATTGCTGACCGAATGAACCGTAAATGGCTCATTGTAGGAAGCCTTTTCGTTTGGTCCGCCGTCACCTTGTGCATGGGCTATGCCACCACCTTCAACCAGATTTATGTCCTTCGTGCCATCATGGGTATTAGCGAAGCATTCTACATTCCGGCAGGCTTGTCGCTCATTGCCGATTATCATCAGGGCAAAACCCGCTCTATTGCCATCGGAATTCATACTACCGGTATTTACTTAGGTCAGGCGTTCGGCGGCTTTGGAGCCACGATAGCTCATGATTATTCATGGCAATTCACTTTCCATACTTTCGGGTTGATTGGCGTTCTGTACAGCATTATTTTGATACTTTTCATCCGTGAGAAGAAAACCTACGTGATCGATACGACAGTGAAAACCTCTATGAGCCTTGAGCTGAAACGTACGTTCAAAGGCTTGGGAATGCTCTTTGGGAACGTAGCCTTTTGGGTGCTACTGTTTTATTTTTCGGCACCGAGCCTACCTGGATGGGCCACTAAAAACTGGTTTCCCACCTTGCTTTCCGATGCCTTGCACATGGATATGGCGCAAGCCGGCCCCATCGCAACCATTACCATCGCCATGGCCTCCTTCGTCGGAGTTTTGTTGGGAGGTTGGTTATCAGACCGTTGGGTGATGCGAAACCTGAAAGGGCGCATTTACACCGGAGTCATTGGCCTCTCATTGACCCTGCCTGCACTTTGGTTGTTGAGCAATGGCGGCAGTATGACCACAATTTTAGCAGGAGGTTTGCTCTTTGGTCTTGGATTTGGTATCTTTGATGTCAACAACATGCCCATTCTATGTCAGTTTGTTTCAGCACGTTACCGGGCAACCGCGTATGGCTTGATGAATCTGGCAGGTATTTCTGCAGGAGCCGTCATTACGGAGTTTTTGGGGAAATCGGCCGATCAAGGTAACATGCGGGGTATATTTGTGTTGCTAACGGTCGTGGTAGCTGTTGCTATCGTGTTGCAACTTATTATGTTGCGTCCGAAGACGGTGAACATGACAGAAGAGTAGTCATTTTAAAATCGTTCTAATGAAAAAGAAAGTGATAGTTGTAGGAGGCGGATTCGCTGGCCTGCAAATGGTCCGGACACTGGACGAGAAGCTTTTCGATATAGTGCTTTTGGACAAACTCAACCACCATCAGTTCCAACCCTTGTTTTATCAAGTCGCTACGTCACAGATTGAACCGGCTAGCATTTCCTTTCCCTTGCGGAATATTTTCAAGTATAAAAAAAATGTTCAGGTTCGGCTGGCAGAAGTCACCGCTATTGACCGCGATAAGAAACTGGTTACGACGGATATAGGTGATTTTGAGTACGATTACCTCGTTATAGCTATCGGTTGCCGTACCAATTTCTTTGGAAACACCAACATCCGAAACAATACTTTTTCTCTGAAAACCACCTACGATGCCATCACGCTGCGCAACCATGTGTTGAAAAACTTTGAAGCGACCATTTCAGCCAAAGAGGAAGAAAAGCAGTGCTATCTTAATCTGGTGATTGTAGGAGGTGGCCCCACCGGTGTTGAATTGGCAGGCTCCTTTGCTGAAATCAAGAAGAATATTCTGCCCAACGATTACCACGGCATAGACTTTTCGAAATTCCGGATCATACTGGTGGAGGGTTCTCCCTACACCTTGAACAATATGAGTCAAGCCACTAAAGATACATCGGCCAAATACCTACTTAAAATGGGTGTGGAGCTCAAGATGAACACCATCGTGCAAGACTACGATGGAAAAACATTGACCTTTAAAGGTGGAGAACAAATTTCAACCCGCACGGTCATCTGGGCTGCAGGAGTACATGGACGACTGATGGATGGCTTTTTGCCGGAAGAAGTTTCAGAACAAGGAAAACGTTTGCTCGTCAATCGCATCAACCAACTTATCGGCTCTACAGACATATTTGTTCTGGGTGACATCGCCTGCATGTTTACCCCGAAATATACGCGTGGTCATCCGCAGTTGGCTAATGTTGCCATCAATCAGGCAAAATTGCTGGCGAAAAATATGAAGAACATTGAATTGGGCAAGCCAACCAAAGAGTTTGAATACATCGACCTGGGTTCCATGGCTACCGTTGGGACGAACAAGGCTTTGGTCGATTTCCCAGGCGTGCATTTCAAAGGTCGTATTGCCTGGCTCATTTGGATGTTTTTGCACCTGATGCTTATTTTGAGCGTTCGCAACAAGCTGATTATCTTCATCAATTGGGCTTGGGCATACATCACCAAGGATACGTCGCTTCGGTTGATCCTGACCAGCCCGGACGACCGAAAAGCTTAATTTGAACACACTTTCCTTAAATCTGAAAACACAAACGAAAGCAATGACGCTGCGTGCCCTAATTTTAACACTTTTAATCGTAAGGGTTGGTGGTTTCTGCTATTCACAGGAAAGTGGGTTGAGAATCAATGAATTTCAGGCTGGAAACGTTAATACGATTGCCGATGAGGACCATTCGTATCCGGACTGGATTGAATTATTCAATCCAACCGGTCAGTCCATTGATTTGGCTGGCTGGTCACTGACTGACGAAATACAGAATCCCAAGAAGTGGATTTTCCCAAGTGTGACGTTGGGCTCCGGAAAGTACTTGCCGGTTTTTGCTTCTGGAAAAAACAAACGGCTGCCAGGCAGTCCGCTGCATACCAATTTTAAGTTGACAGCTGACGGTGAGTATCTAGCCTTGTTTTCTCCAGCTGGAAAAGCCTTTTCTGAATGGAATCCGTTTCCCGAACAATTGCCTGGTCAATCTCAAGGCCTTCTGAACGGAGCCTTGGTGACATTCAAAGTTCCAACGCCAGGTACGGCTAACAGTGGAGGGGTTTTATTGCGTTATCCCGATCCGGTTTTCAGTCGTCAGGCTGGTTTCTATGAACAGCCTTTTACCCTTTCATTAACTTCACCGATGCCCGAAGCTTATTTGTATTATACGACGGACGGAAGTGAACCTTCAGCTTTGAATGGCCGATTGTACACCAACGCGTTGATCGTTTCCGGGACAACGGTGGTTCGGGCCCGTGCTGTAAGATTGCCCTCTCAAACAGACAACATTGAAAACAGTACGATCATTACCCGAACCTATCTGTTTATCGATGACATCTTGAAACAGTCCAACTCACCGGCAGGATATCCGGCTGCCTGGGGAAAATATGCTCAAATAGCCGGAACTTCTATCGCTGATTACGAGATGGATCCTGAACTGACGGTGGACCCGGCTTATGCGGCCAAAATTCGGACTGCGATGCTTGAATTACCGATTGTTTCTCTGGTTACGGATAAGAATAATATCTTCAGCACCGTAAACGATTCAATCACCGGTGGCATTTACGTATTTACAGGCCCGCCCGTCGGATATACAACCGGAAGGGGCTGGGAGCGACCTGTTTCGTTTGAATACTTTTTTGCCCATGACTCCATATCTTTTCAGGTCAATTGCGGTATAGAAATACATGGGGGCCACAGCCGTTTACCTGAAAAATGTCCGAAACATGCCCTTAAGATCGATTTCAAAAGTATATACGGACCGTCCAAGCTCAATTTTCCTTTTTTTGGAAAATCGGAGGCCCCCAGTCTGAATTCCTTTATTCTAAGAGCTGGCTTTGGCAATACGTGGGTGCACCAATCGGCTATCGGAAGAACACTGGCAGTCTACGCCAGAGACGAGTGGTCGAAAAAGACCCAGAAGCGGATGGGGCATCTTTCCACCAATACGCAATACGCCCACTTGTTCATCAACGGTCTTTATTGGGGGCTTTACAATCCGACTGAAAAGATTGATGAAGATTTTTGCGAATCTTACCTGGGCGGTGATAAGCTGGAGTATGATATCATTGAATCCAGTGAATTGGTATCTGCAAACTATGGTGTAATCGCCTCCAGCGGAACCATTGATGCGTGGAATTCCTTATTTGCTCAGGTTTCAGACACTACCCTTTATCAGAAGATTCAAGGCAATAATCCCGATGGAACGCCCAATCCGGACTTTCCTGCCTTGATTGATATGAATAATTTTATCGACTACATGCTTCTGAACTTTTACAATGGCAATACCGACTGGGATCATCACAATTGGGTAGCAGTACGGAATCGGATGATACCCGACAAAGGTTTCCGCTTTTTGTGCTGGGATTCCGAGGAAGTGTTAAAGTCGGTGACTGAAAACCTGCTGGCTGAAAACAACCCGAATTGCCCCAGTTATATGTTTCAGCAGTTGAGAAAAAACCCACAATTTTGCAGACTTTTCTGGGATCGCGTTCAGAAACATTGTTTCAATAGCGGAAGCCTGACTCCCTTGGTGGCTGCTGAAACCTTCACTTCGTTGACCTCGCAAATCGAGAATTCGTTGTATGCAGAATCCGCCCGATGGGGGGACTATCGGAAAGACGTGCACCAATGGCAGACGGTAGGTGAATTGTATCGCAAGGATGTACAATTCGACAAACAAAAAAAGGTCTTGCTTGAAACGTATTTTCCTCAGCGTACCGCCACATTTGTCACCCAACTTAAAACGGCAGGTTTGTTTCCGACTACGGATGCGCCTGTCATCAAAGTAAACGGTTCAGTCACCACCAAGGATACGTTGTCCGAAACAGATAAACTGACATTGACGGCAACTGCAGGCACCCTCTATTATACCAAAGATGATACCGACCCGGTGAAATGGGCTGGCAATGGAACTTCAACCATCAATTCCAATGCCATCAACTACAAATCCTATTTTACATTGGACCAATCGTCGACTATCAAAGTCAGAGCATTGTATCAAGGTGTTTGGAGTGCTATGAACGAACAGAAATTCATTCTGCGCGCACCTATTGTCGGATTTGCTCCAGATGCCCAATTGATTGCTCAAATCACCGCCTGCAACGCTCCGAATCCTTTTACCGACCAAACCACCTTTCGGTATTCAGTACCATTTGATGCACAGGTTCGGCTTGAAATGTACGACGTTTCTGGACGATTGGTTTCAGCCATTGTGAACGAACGACTGGAAGCAGGAAGTTATGAAAAGAATTTTGACGGTTCGGCACTTCCTCGCGGCATTTACCTATGCAGGTTCAACGTGAAAGGTTCCATTCAGCATCAGCAGGTCTTCAAAATCAGTAAATGGTAAAATAAATAAGGCTACCCGTCGCGGGCAGCCTTATTTGTAGTTAACCTAATCGATTTTCAGAATGGATACCTGAATGGGGCAGGTCCAGACTGAGTATTGCATCTGATTCCCATTAAAAATTATTAGTCGAAAGCGGTATAAGCCGTTTCTCCGTGTTGACTTTCGTCCAGACCAATGGACTCTTCGTTGACTGTAGCGCGGATTCCAATGGTTTTTTCAACAAGCTTGAATAAGAGAAAGGTTCCGATACCTGAATATACTAGAGTTGAAAGAACTGCTATTGCTTGAACCCCAAGTTGGTGCCAGTTGCCAAAGGCAGCACCACTGTAAGCTGACTGAACCATCGGTGTTGCAAGAACACCTGTCAGGAGTGCACCGATGATACCACCGATTCCATGTACACCGAAAGCATCTAAAGAGTCATCGTAGCCCAGTTTGGGTTTCACCCAAGCAACCATGAAGAAACAAATCAATGAAACGACAGTGCCAATGATCAAAGCACCTGTTACATCTACGAATCCAGCAGCAGGAGTGATGGCGACCAGACCAGCAACAGCACCGGTACATACGCCGACAACTGTCGGTTTTTTACCATGGAACCAGTCGAGGAGCGCCCAAACCAATGCAGCTGTTGCTGCAGAAATGTGTGTTACCAGGAAGGCGTTACCGGCCAAACCATCAGCAGCCAGACCGCTACCAGCATTGAAGCCGAACCAACCGAACCACAACAATGAGGCACCTATAAATACGTGGGGAATGTTGTGAGGAGGGATGGCATGCCCTTGATAGTCATGACGTTTGCCAAGCAGAAGAGCCATTACAATGGCAGCGACACCAGCATTGATGTGTACAACCGTACCACCTGCAAAGTCTAAAGCGCCTAATTTATACAACCAACCGTCTGCGGACCAAACCCAATGTGCGATTGGATTGTAAATAATGACGGCCCAAAGCAGAGTAAATACCAGAAAGCCCTTGAATTTAATGCGTTCTGCAAAAGCTCCAAGAATCAAACCCGGAGTGATGACTGCAAACATGCATTGAAACATGATGAAGACGAAGTGAGGTATGGTTCCAATCGTTCCACCGCCAGCAGCAGCCTGAGAATGTGAAATGAAGTACGGACTTAAGTCACCCATGTGAATACCCTTCAGAAATGCCCAGTCGAAACCACCTATATAGGGTGCGAGTGCGCCTTTGATGCTGCCAAAAGAAAGGCTGTATCCAACCATGACCCATTCGATGCTGATGGCAGCCATCAAAATCATACATTGCATCAGTACGTTTAAAACGTTTTTACGGCGAACCAAACCACCATAAAACAAGGCAAGTCCAGGAATGGTCATCAAAAGAACAAGGGCGCATGCCACGATCATCCAAGCAGTATCGCCAGCGTTCGCGACTGGAACTATGGCAGCAGTCGCGTTTGTTTGAGCAGAGGCGGCTAGGGAAAATAAACCCAAGGCCGCTATGAATAGAACTATTTTTTTCATTGTTACAATCTTTTTTGGGTAGGATTACTTGTCGTCTTTGTTGTAAAGAGCTTCCGGACCTTTTTCGCCGTTGCGGATGCGGTAGGTTTCATCGATGTCAGAAACGAAGATCTTACCGTCACCCTGACTGCCCGTACGAGCAGATTCCATAAGTGCGTTTACTGTTTTTTCTAGATTAATGTCACGTACCACGATGGAAATCATGCGGCGTTGAATGTAATTGGACTGGAAAATTTGTCCCCTGACCACCTGATCTTCGGTTGATTTGCCAAGACCGGTGATGTCCCAATAAGAAAACCAATCGATGTCAACATCATACAATGCTTTTTTGACATCTTCAAATTTGGACTTGCGAATGATAGCTTCAATCTTCTTCATAAAGTTTGTGTTGTTTTTGCAAAGGTAAAACAATAATTCAAAAATACAATCAAAAAGATGTTGAAATGAATAATATAGTTTACATAAGCTATAATAATGTGTATAATGGTGTCAATATGATTATTTCAAATGTGAAAGTGGCAGCTTGTTTCTTTTCGTAAAGACAATGATACTTAGTTTTTTATTATTTTTATCCTATTGAGTCTGTTGATTTGATAGGTTATGCAGTTAAAATCGATAGATTTGAAACAATCGCCCATAAATGTTAACATACTCTAATGTCACTAAAAATAAGAAATCGATATCATAAAGAAAGCGAATATTCCATGACGGTGACATAAAATCGTTGAAAATATAAAAAAACTATCAAAATGATTTGGAGATCAAAAAAGAATGCTTATATTTGCATCGTAAAAAAGAGTAACAACTAAAAAAAAGGTTATGAAAAATTTGGTAAAAAAGATATCGATGGGTTTAGTGGTAGTCGCGTTAGGATCCTCTTTATCAGTCGCATCAGCTCAAGGTATGTTTTGTACCGGAGCAGACATTGTTAGTTCGTATGTATGGCGTGGTGTTCCACAAGAGCGTGTAGTATCAGGTATTCCTGCATTGGGAAGTCCAAACATTCAGCCCTACGTATCTTACTGCATTGGTGGATTTACAGCAGGAGCCTGGGCGTCAACCAGTTTTTTAGGTAATGTCAAAGAAGTGGACTTGTATGCCACCTATGCTTTTTCAAGCGCGTTATCCTTGACGCTGACAGATTACAATTGGAACTTTGCAGGAAATTATTTCAATTATGGTTCCGGAACGGATCACGTGTTTGAAGCAACCCTTGCCGGTACGGTAGGTTCCTTCAGCGGATCATTGAACACCATGTTTGCTGGAGCTGACAAACTTGCCAGCGGTAAAAATGCATTCTCATCATACGCTGAACTGGGTTACCAGATTTGCCCGGAAGCCAAATGCTTTGTCGGGGCAGCACTCAATGAAAGTCCGGGCGTTTATTACACCTCAGGTTTCGGGGTAACGAATGTTGGTCTGAAAGTCAGCAAATCCATTGCAATCACCGATAAATTCAGCTTGCCCCTCTATGGCATCGTTGGTCTGAATCCGGATGCAAAAAACGCATTCTTTGTTGCAGGTATTACATTATAGGTTATAGGTTTAAAAATCAAGGTATTAATTATTTAATTTAGAAGTTATGAGAAGTACAATGGAACTTCCCACTAGGGGACGCTATTTCTCGAAGATTGTCGAGGGTATGTCAAAACCAAAGGATTGGAAATTTTTCGCCACATTCTTTGCAGGAAAAATGATCGGGATGGGCATAGCAATTGTGGCTATGGTTTTCATCTCCAGTTTAATCACCGGTACATCTGCATCAGCCGCAGATACGTACACAGCGCATGAAACGACCGTTTTCAACGCCATCAATACGATCTGGACACTTGTAGCCGCCGCATTGGTTTTTGGTATGCAGGCCGGTTTCGTAATGCTTGAAGCCGGTTTCGCCAGAAAACGTGAAACCGTAAATATCCTTGTGGAATGCGTGCTTGACACAGCCATCTGCGGTGTTTCCTTCTACGCCATCGGTTATGCATTCATGTTCGGTTCTGGGAACGGATTCATCGGAAATGAATATTTCTTTCTGCAAGGAGCTCCGGCTACGTACGGATCAACAGGTGTCGCTTTGTTGGCGCACTGGATCTTCCAATTTGCCTTCGCAGATACCGCTTCCACGATTACTTCAGGTGCCATGATCGGTCGCACGAGCTTCCGTGGTGATATCATCTACAGTATCTTCGTTACAGCACTCATTTATCCGATCATTGGTCACTGGGCTTGGGGCCCTGACGGTTTCCTCGCTTTGATGGGTACTCCTGGTCATTTCCTGCCCTCATTGGGACAACCCTTCCGTGATTTCGCCGGTTCATCCGTCGTACACACCATTGGCGGTGTGGTTTCCCTGGCAGGTGCCATTGTCCTTGGTCCGCGTATCGGTCGCAAGTTCCTGCGCGACGACAAAGTCAAGGGTGGTCTGCCCGCAGCCCACAGTTTGCCACTAGCCACCATTGGAGCATTCTTGCTCTGGTTTGGTTGGTATGGTTTTAACCCGGGTAGCACGCTTTCAGGTATGGATTACATTGGAATCGGCCGTGTTGCCGCCAATACGACCATTGCCGCTTGTACAGGTTCGTTGGCCGCTCTGCTTTGTGCTCTCTGGATTGGCCCGTTCAAAGACAAATTCGATACAGGTTTTGCACTGAATGGTATGTTGGCCGGTCTGGTAGCCATCACTGCTCCTTGTTATTGGGTTTCTCCCCTTGGTTCCGTCTTCATTGGTTTGGTTGCCGGAGTGATTGTATTCGGCGGTGTCTATTTGCTGGAATGGATGAGAATCGATGATCCCGTAGGTGCAGTTCCTGTTCACGGTCTGAACGGTATTTGGGGAACACTTTCACTTGGATTGTTTGCCAGTGGTGAATACGGCTTTACAGGCCCAATGGGTCCGGACAACACCTCTCCTGTAACCGGTCTGTTCTACGGTGGTGGTTTTGATGTTCTTAAAGCACAGGCTGTAGGTAGTTTTACAATAACTGTTGCTACATTTGTAGTCGCCATGATTGTCATGTGGGGCGTCAGCAAGTTGCCCTATCCCTATAAACTGCGTGTTGAACCGGAAGGTGAAACCGGACCTGGTGGACTTGACATATTCGAACATGGCGCAGAAGCGTACAACTAATCTTGTATATTTGTAACATCCATTATAAAAATAGTATGAAAAAAATTGAAGCAATTATTCGGCGCTCAAAATTCGAAGAAGTAAAAGCGGCCTTGCACGAAATTGATATTGATTTCTTCACCTATTCCGAAACCTTCGGGGTTGGCAACGAAAAAAAGAGAAAAGAAGTGATGAGAGGATCCTCCGATACGGAGTTCATTTCCCGATTGACCTTGTCCATCGTTGTACGCGACATCAACGTTGACAAAACGATCAAATGCATCTTGGAAACAGCCTATACCGGGGTAATCGGAGATGGAAAGATCTTTGTCATTCCCGTTGAAGATTCCTATCGCATTCGTACCAAAGAGCGCGGTGACGAATCCTTGTATATCGTATAGAAAAAGGTAATCTGTATTGAAAGGGTGTTTGCTTCAAATAAGCAGACACCCTTTTTCATATTAAAAAATCACGTACCTTTACCGTATAATTTAGCACTGTGGAAAAAGAAAAAACTGACCTGCTGGCGCAATTATTCCTGAAATGGAGTGGCCAGGCCCCTCAAATAATTGATTTTCTGCCACCGAGCGGATCGTACCGGAGTTATTGCCGGATGCAGGCTGAAGGCTTTTCGGCACTTGGTGCCTGGAACGCAGATTCAAAGGAGAATGACGCCTTTCTATCATTTTCAAAGAGTTTCAGTAGCGAAGGTTTGCCCGTTCCTGCCATATACGGTGTCAATGAGGCGGAAGGCGTCTATTTGATAGAAGATCTCGGAACAGACACCCTGTTCGACTGTGCCAAGAACCATTCGTTCGACGACTCTATTAAAACCCTTTACCGCAAAAGTCTGAAAGGCTTGGTGAACCTACAACTCAAAGGCAAGGACTGCATCGATTACTCCAAATGTTACCCCCGTGCCTCATTCGACAGAGATTCCATGATGTGGGACCTGAATTATTTCAAATACTACTTTCTAAAATTAGTCCGAATTTCTTTTGATGAACAGGCTCTGGAAGATGACTTCAGGAACTTTACCGACTACCTGCTTCAGGAACGTAGCGATTACTTTCTTTTCCGCGACTTCCAATCGGCAAACATCATGATCATGGAGGGCGAACCCTTTTTTATCGACTATCAGGGTGGTCGCCGAGGTGCTCTGCAATACGATCCTGCAAGTTTGCTGTTTGATGCCAAGGCTCGCGTGCCCAAAGAGGAACGCCAGGAACTGATCTCCTATTATATTGATGAGCTTGAAAAACAAATCCCAGTGGATCGCGGCCAGTTTATGGGTTATTACCAAGGCTATGTGCTCATCCGCCTGATGCAGGCCATGGGTGCTTTTGGTTTCCGCGGTGTCGTGGAAAAGAAGCCCGGATTTATGGAAAGCATTCCCCCGGCATTGGTCATGTTCGAAGACATGCTGGAAGACTGGAACCTGCCCCTGGAAACACCTGAGCTGAAAGCTTGCTTCCAACGTATGATCGATTCTGCTTACTTGAAACACTTACTCGAAACGCATTTATGAAAGGCGTTATTTTTGCTGCTGGTTTAGGAACACGTTTGTATCCGTTCACCAAAGACAAACCCAAGGCATTGGTGGAAGTCCATGGCAAGGCGATGTTGGGGCATACGCTTGACAAATTCAGGGCAGCGGGTATTTTTAATGTCATCATCAATGTCCATGCCTTTGCTTCGAAAGTGGAGCTATATATAAAGAAGTATGCAACGTTGTTTCCTGAAATGAAACTTCAGGTTTCGGATGAACGCGAACTGTTGTTGGAAACGGGTGGGGGACTTAAGAAAATGCAGGGATTTCTCGATGAACCGTTCATTGTCCACAATGTTGATGTGTTATCGACAATTGACCTTTCTTTACTTGCATCAGAAAAAGGCCTCGCTTCTAAGAACTGCCCTGTTTCTGCAAACTGCCTTGCCACCCTTGCCGTCCGCTCGTGCGAAAGCGACCGCTATTTTTTATTCAACGAAGCGGGTTTGCTCTGTGGCTGGGAAAATATCAGCACCGGCGAGCAAAAAATTTCCCGTCCCCTTGAAAAAAAGCTGCAGCGTTTCGGCTTCACCGGCATTCACCAGATTTCACCTTCCATTTTCCCTTTAATCACGGAGGAAGGCGTCTTTTCAATCACCGACGTTTATCTCCGCTTGGCGGTGGATCATGATATTCTCATGATCGATGTCACTGATGCCACATGGTTCGACATAGGCAGCCCCGAACAATTGGCGGTGGCTGAACGTTCGTAGGATTAAATGGTTTGGTGAAGTATCTCAAGTATTTTCTGAGTATAGTCTGCCATGAATAGAGGAATATTTACAAGACCGTCCTCTTTTTTCAGATTTTGTAAGGAATATCGAATACTGACCCTTGGTGAATAGGTCTTTCGATACTGAAAAAGGCTTTTGCTTTTTACATTTTCGTCGGACTTCACTTCAATAGGGATGATTTCGTTTTGATACTGTACCAAAAAATCCACTTCTGCTTGATTGCCGGATGTCCAGTAACGGGGCAATACTTCAAATTCATGCACGAGACTCTCGAGAATATAGTTCTCAGTCAAGGCTCCCTTGAATTCAGAAAACAACCTGTTCCCTTCTGTAATGGCAATCGGATCCAACAGGGCCAGCCTCCTGAGCAGTCCTACATCCAGCATATAAATTTTGAATGCAGTGAGGTCGTCGTAAGCCGAAATGGGCAGTGCCGGTTTCGTTGAGCGATGAATTTTATAGGCCAATCCTGCATTCGTTAGCCACAGCAAGGCATTCTCATAATCTCGTGCCCTTGCACCGGGTTTAACAGACTGATACAAAAACTTTTTATTCTCTCTGGCAAGCTGTGAGGGCAGGGATTTCCAAATGAAATTTATCTTTGGAATATCTTTATTCTCGGCATGCTTTGAAAAATCCAGCGAGTAGGCGTTGAGGATATTCTGAAGTATGGTTTGAGTAAGCGAAACATCACCAGATTCTAGTAGTGCAACAATGGCTTCAGGCATTCCTCCCGACAGGTAGTACATCTTGAATTTTTCCACAAGTGGCGTGAAGAAAAAATCTGGAATCGGCTCGATGGTCTCGATACTGTTCAAATAGTCACTGAGTCGAGGTTCTGCAACCTGAAGAAATTCAGTGAAAGTGACGGGATAGGCTTGCATGAAATCCACTTTCCCAACCGGAAAAGAAGCACCTCGGCTCAGGGCTACCCCAAGCAGCGATCCGGCACAGGCAATGCAATATTCCGGCGCATCCTCACAGAAATATTTTAACGCATTTAACGCATCGTTGCACTCCTGGATTTCGTCAAAAACCACCAATGTTTTTTCTGGTTGTATTGTTTTGCCATGTACCAGTGAAAGGTTCTGAAGGATGCGTTTCGGTTCTTTTGTGGTTTCGAAGAACTGCTTTAATTCCAGTTGTTTGTCAAAATTGAAATAGGCAACGCTCTCAAAGTTTTCTTCGCCAAATTTTCTCAAAAGCCATGTTTTACCTACCTGTCTTGCCCCTTGTAAGACCAAAGGTTTTCGGGATTGGCTGTTTTTCCAATCTATCAGCTTCTGTACTATATTTCGTTGAATTTCCATTATTTCACACCTTATGTGCCGAATGCGTGAAATATATCACACAATTGGTATTAAACATTGGCAAATGTAAGAAAATACTTTATCATTAGGAAGAATAATTGTGATTCTTTTCCAGTAGGTTAAATCGTTTAAAACTGTATGATCTTAAGCCTTTTTCAGTGTTCGTTATTTGACTCGGTGCGCCAGTGTTGCTGTTGCCTGAAATGTCGGCATCAGCAACACTTCCGCAATCTGAACATGCGCGGGCGCAGAAGCCGCATAATACACCGTTTCAGCTACATCGTCCCCGTTAAGCGGCTTGATGCCCTTGTAGAAATCGTCGGCAGCCGGCTTGTTTCCATGGAAACGTACCACGGTAAAGTTGGTTTCCACCATGCCGGGTTTAATGAGCGTTACACGCAAAGGTGTGTCCACCAGGTCGATGCGCAAACCATCCGTCAGCGATTTCACTGCTGCTTTGGATGCGCAATAAACGCTTCCATTGGCATAAGCCGCATCACCAGCAATACTACCTATATTAATAATGTGTCCGCTTCCGCGGGAAACCATGCCCGGGACCACCATGCGCGTCATGGCCAGTAGCCCTTTGATGTTGGTGTCCAGCACAATGTCCCATTCGTCCAAATTGCCCTCGAATTCTTTGTCTACGCCGATGACCAAACCGGCATTGTTCACCAACACGTCAATGTTGATCCAGGGTTCAACCAAAGTGGTCACAGCATCTTGCATGGCGGTGCGATCTCGCACATCAAAAGGCAAAGCCAAAACCCTGATGCCGTATGTTTTCTCGAGTTCAGCCTTCAAAGCAGCGACTTTTTCCGGGTTTCTGCTGTTTAAAATGATGTCTGAACCCTGCGATGCGAATTTCCGGGCGCAGCCTTCGCCAATGCCGCTGGTGGTACCCGTTATGAGGACGATTTTTCCTTTCATGAATTTTTTTTCAAAGATGGGAACTTTTGGTGATTTTATACTATTTTGGTAACTTTATTAAAAATTTCAATGATCAGATTAACGAAATTTATTTGGCTTTTAATTCTTTTACCAGGCATTTTTTCCTGTGAAATAAGAAAAGAAACTGACGGAAGGCCAAAAAACAGCGCCGACACTATGTATGTGGGCACTTACAACATTCGAATTATTACACCCATCGGTAAAGGCTCTCGAGCATGGGAAAACCGCCGCCAATATGTTGCCTCTATTATCGACAACTATTCCTACGATGTAATTGGCCTTCAGGAAATCCTTAATTATAACCAGTTAAACGATTTGAAACACTTGTTGCCAAACTATTCATTTCTTACGGTTGGGCAGGATAATGTTGCAGGAACAAAGGGTGAGATGATTGCTATAGTATATGACAAAGGCCGCTTTCACGTGCGCCAATCGGGTTTTTTTTTCCTATCACCAACTCCAAAAATACCAAGTATAGGGTGGGATGCATCCACGAACAGGGTTTGTCAATGGGCAAAAATGTACGACACCTTCACTTTTACTGAGTTTTACTTTTTCAATACCCATTTCAATTGGTCAGGCAATCTCTCCCGTGCGGATGGTGCCAAATTGGTTACGCAAATGATCGATTCCCTTGCTGTTGGTTATCCGGTTTTTTCAGTAGGCGATTTTAATGCACCGAATACAGAGCTTCCCTTTTACCATCAAATGACATCTGTTTTGAGAGATTCCAGAACTGTCTCCGTCGAAGCGCCTTTAGGGAGTTTCGGCACTTTCAACAATTGGGATACATCGAAGGCTGCCTTTGCAAAATATGAACGAATGGACTACGTTTTTGAAAAGGACTTCGACGTGCTTTCATACGCAATACTGAACGAAAAATTTGTATTTAACACTTGGCCGTCCGACCATTTTCCAGTATTTGTTTCAGTAGTCATGAAAAATAAGTTTAGTTTTAAAAATGCCAAAAAAACTTATATATTGTAACATTTTTATCGAAAATTATTCCAAATCATTGTGTTTTTAAAAAAACTTGCCTATCTTTGCACCATCAAAACCGACTGTTTAAAATAAACGAAACGATGACTCATTTTATTCTACGTAACCTAAACCTGATTGGTATTCTTCTACTGGAAGAGTAGCATGGTAGTAGTAGGTTTTAAATATACGGTAAACCCTTCTTGCTACCCAGCAGGAGGGGTTTTTGATTTTTAAGGAACACAACATTTAAACATACAACAATGTCAGACAAAGTTTTTATTTTCGACACCACACTCCGGGATGGGGAACAAGTGCCAGGATGCCAATTGAACACCGTGGAAAAGATTCAGGTAGCCAAAGCGTTGGAATCACTAGGCGTTGATGTGATTGAAGCCGGCTTTCCGATTTCCAGTCCGGGCGACTTTAAGTCGGTGGTCGAAATTTCCAAAGCGGTGACCTGGCCCACCATCTGTGCGTTGACGCGTTCAGTCGAAAAAGACATCGACGTGGCTGCCGAAGCGCTGAAATATGCTAAGCGCGGTCGTATTCATACGGGTATCGGAACCTCCGATTACCACATCAAATACAAGTTCAACTCCACCCGCGAAGACATTCTGGAGCGCGCTATCGCTTGCGTCAAATATGCCAAGAAATATGTGGAAGATGTTGAATTTTACTGCGAAGACGCTGGCCGTACCGACAACGAATACTTGGCTCGCGTGGTCGAAGCCGTCATCAAAGCCGGGGCTACTGTGGTGAATATTCCCGACACCACCGGTTACTGTTTGCCCAACGTCTATGGCGAAAAGATCAAGTTTCTGATGGAAAATGTGAAGGACGTGGACAAAGCCATCATCTCTACGCATTGCCACAACGACTTGGGAATGGCCACTGCCAACACGATGGCGGGAATCATCAACGGAGCCCGTCAGGTGGAAGTGACCATCAACGGGATCGGCGAACGTGCCGGAAACACTTCGCTCGAGGAAATCGCCATGATTTTGAAGTGCCACAAGGACATCAATGTGCATTCAGACATCAACACCCAACGTATCATCAAGACCAGCCGTTTGGTTTCCAACCTGATGAACATGCCGGTTCAGCCGAACAAGGCCATCGTAGGTAGAAACGCTTTTGCACACTCCAGCGGTATCCATCAGGACGGCGTGCTGAAAAACCGCGAAAGCTACGAAATCATGGACCCCAAGGATGTGGGCATCGACGAAAACTCCATCGTGCTGACTGCCAGAAGCGGACGTGCAGCACTGAAACATCGCTTGTCCATTTTGGGCGTCGATATTGACGGCGACCGTTTGAGTGAAGTTTATCAGGAATTTCTTAAATTAGCAGACCGTAAGAAAGATCTCAACGACGATGACGTGTTGTTGTTGGTCGGCGAAGAACGCACCAAAAGCAGCCGCATCAAACTGGATCATTTGCAGGTAGTGACCGGCAAAGGAGTAACCTCCATGGCCAGTATCATATTGGATGTCGCTGGCGAAAAGTTTGAAGCCACCTCTTCCGGCAACGGCCCTGTAGATGCAGCCATTAAGGCATTGAAACGCATCATCAACCGCGAAACCATCGTACAGGAATTCCTCATCCAAGCCATGACCAAGGGCAGCGATGATACCGGTAAGGTGCACATGCAGGTTGAATACGATGGCGTGGTTTACTACGGTTTTTCAGGCAATACCGACATCGTAACCGCTTCGGTGGAAGCCTACATCGATGCCATCAACAAGATTGTAAAATAGTTATAATAAGCAATGAAACAGACATTATTTGACAAAATCTGGGACAGCCACGTGGTAACCGCGGTGGAAAACGGCCCGACCCAAGTTTACATCGACAGGCATTATTGCCACGAAGTCACCAGCCCACAAGCCTTTCAGGGCATGCGCAACCGCAACCTGAAGTTCCTCCGTCCTGAAAAGACGTTCGCCATTCCCGACCACAACATTCCTACGCTGAATCAGGAAAAACCCATCGAGGATCCCATTTCAGCCTTTCAGGTGGAAACCTTGACCAAGAATGCCAACGAATTCGGCATAACCTTATACGGCCTCGGCCATAAGAAAAACGGTGTGATCCATGTTGTTGGACCGGAAAACGGTTTGACGTTGCCCGGTATGACCATCGTTTGCGGTGACTCGCACACCTCTACCCACGGTGCCCTCGGCGCTGTCGCTTTCGGAATCGGTACGTCCGAAGTCGAAATGGTGATGGCTTCCCAATGCATCTTGCAAGCCAAACCAATGCGCATGCGCATCACCATTGACGGAAAGCTTGGCAAGGGCGTTTCCGCCAAGGATATAGCACTGTACGTTATCGCCAAGATGACCACCGGTGGTGCTACAGGTTATTTTGTGGAATACGCTGGTGAAGCCATTCGTGCCCTGAGCATGGAAGGCCGCCTGACACTTTGCAACCTTTCCATCGAAATGGGTGCACGCGGCGGGATGGTCGCTCCGGACGAGGTTACCTTCGAATATATCAAAGGCCGCGAATTCGCCCCCAAGGGTGCCAAATGGGATTCCGCAGTTGCCAAATGGAAAAAATTAAAATCGGACGACGATGCCGTTTTCGACAAAGAAGTAATATTCATGGCTGAAGACATAGAGCCCATGATCACCTATGGAACCAATCCGGGTATGGGTTTAGGCATCACCGAAAGCATTCCCACATTGGATTCCATCGATGAAGCTAGTAAGAGTTCCTATTCCAAATCGCTGGAATACATGGGTTTCCAACCCGGTGACAAGATGCTGGGCAAAAAGATTGATTACGTGTTCTTAGGCAGTTGCACCAACGGCCGCATCGAAGACTTCCGCGCATTCACTGCTTATGTCAAGGGCAAGAAGAAAGCCGACGATGTCGTCGTTTGGCTGGTTCCAGGCTCCTGGGCTGTAGAGGAACAGTGTCGCGAAGAAGGCTTGGTCGAAATCTTGGAAGCCGCTGGTTTCCAGCTCCGTCAACCCGGATGTTCAGCCTGCCTGGCCATGAATGAAGACAAGGTACCAGCCGGCAAATACGCCGTATCCACCTCGAACCGCAACTTCGAAGGCCGCCAAGGTCCAGGTGCCCGCACCATCCTGGCCGGTCCGCTGGTAGCCGCTGCTGCTGCAGTAACAGGTCACATCACCGATCCGAGAGCATAAGACTATGGAACCCATTTTCCGTTTTTCCCTGCCCATCCAGGTACGTTTCAACGACGTAGACATCATGGGACACGTTTCCAACACAGTCTATCAGAATTACTACGACGCAGGTAAGATGGATTATTTCGATAATCTGTTTGACGGTCTGGATTACAAGGAACTTGGTGTAGTTGGCGCTTCCATCAGGATTGAATACCTCAAACCGATCATGTTCAGAGATGAAATTTACGTGGAGACCCGCGTATCGATTCTTGGCAACAAGAGTTTCACCATGGAGCACCGATTGGTAAACATGAAGAATGGAGAATTGCTCTCCACGTGTACGGCCGTGATTGTCTGCTACGATGCGGTGCATAAGGTGAGCATTCCAATGCCTGCAATTTGGCGCGAGAACATCATTAACAACGAAGGAAAACAGCTAATAATTAAGTAAAATATGGAAAAGTTTTTAACCCTTACTTCCACCATCGTTCCGTTACCCATCGAAAATGTGGATACGGACCAAATCATCCCAGCCCGCTTCCTGAAGGCAACCTCCAAGGACGGTTTCGGCGATAACCTCTTCCGCGATTGGCGCTACGACAGCAACAATCGGCCCATTCCCGGATTCATCCTGAATAATCCGACGTTTAGCGGCTCCATTTTGGTTGCCGGCAAAAACTTCGGCAGTGGTTCCTCCCGCGAACATGCTGCCTGGGCAGTAGCCGGTTACGGTTTCCGCGTCGTGGTTTCCAGCTTCTTCGCCGACATCTTCAAGGGCAACTCCCTGAACAACGGCGTTTTACCCGTTGTCGTTTCCGAAAACTTCTTGGCTGAAATCTTTGCCGACGTCAATGCAGACCCGAAAACTACCCTGACGGTCAATCTGGAAGAACAGACCATCACCAATAATTCAAACGGTGCCGTGGAAAGTTTTCAGATAAACGCCTACAAGAAGAATTGCATGCTGAAGGGTTTCGATGATATTGATTTTCTATTAAGCAACCAAGGCAAAATCGAATCTTGGGAACTGCTGCAAAAATGAATATTAGAGCGCACTGCGGCGTTGCTTATAAAAAAATAATCCTCACGTACGTTTAGTACGCTCCGGTTATTTTTTTATAAGCGCCTTGCATCTCTACTATTCATTTTTGCTGTGGGGCTATCATGGGCCATATTAAAAGAAAGAATTATGAAGATTGAAATAATGGACACCACTCTCAGGGACGGGGAACAAACGTCTGGAGTATCTTTTGCAGGGCAGGAAAAACTCAGTGTGGTTCGGCTGTTGCTGGACGATTTGAAGGTGGATCGGGTGGAAATCGCTTCGGCGAGGGTTTCAGCCGGTGAATTCGAATCGGTACGACGCATCGGCATCTGGGCCAGGCGCTACAACATGCTG
>Ga0209430_1000797_pt1 | contig 27616 bp, 18 predicted proteins | sample BarGraIncub1133A_FD_184504 | JGI IMG/M metagenome (GOLD analysis project Ga0209430, IMG submission 184504) | Arctic peat soil microbial communities from Barrow, Alaska - Barrow Graham LP Incubations 11-33A (SPAdes) (version 2) | ecosystem: Environmental > Terrestrial > Soil > Wetlands > Peat... | reverse complement strand
CACCGATACTGATGGCAGGGCGACAAAAAACATGCTCCCGCCCTCTGGCTCCGATTCAACCCGAACGGCACCGTTCAGTTTTGCAACCGCCTTGCGGACAATGGCCAGACCGATACCGGTGCCTTCGAATTCCTTGTGGGTATGCAGCCGCTTGAACATTTTGAATATCCGGTCGTGGTAGCGTGGGGCGATGCCGATTCCGTTGTCCCGTACAAACAGCTCGCACATCCCGTCCCGTTCTCCTGCACTACCGATTTCAACCCGCTTGACCGCGGAGCGGTTGAACTTGAAGCCGTTTACGATCAGGTTCGAGAATATCTGGGCCAAAAGGGTCTGATCCGCCAGTACGGCTGGCAGGTTGTCGCTAACAAGCAGTTCATCACCCGGCGCACATTCCAGTGAACCACGCAATTCAGCCAGGAATGGTGCCAGTGTGGTCGCCTGGACGTTAATGATCGAATCGCCGATCCGGGAAAACTCCAGCAGGTCCGTCACCAGTTCATCCCCATGGCGCAGGGCACTCCCAAGCCCCTCAAAATAGCTCTGCTGCTCGTCATTCAGGACAGGCTCAAGCTCTTCACGGAGAAAATCGGCATAATTACGCACCGCGCGTAGCGGTGCACGCAGGTCATGCGAAGCAACAAAGGCGTACTGCGACAGCTCCTCATTGGCCTGCTCCAGCACAATAGCCTTCGCCACCAGCTCGCCGTGTGCCTGCGCCAACTCCGCCGTCCGCTGGCGCACCAGCTCCTCCAGATTGTCACGATACTCCTTCAGATCGGCTTCGGCCCGTTTCCGTGTGGTGATATCCTGCAGTGTTTCAATGACACCGATCATGCCCCCGTTTCCGTCAGTCAGAGGGGAGGCCGTAAAAAAGAGCCAGGTACCTTTTTCCCCCATCTCCGGGAAAAAATCCTCTGACTCGTAGGCTCCTTCAATTGCGGACGAACGCTGCCAGATGCAGCCGTAGTGTCGATTTATTTCCTCAACAGATGCGCCGGACATCATCAGATTGGCCATGATCGGTCGTTCCTGCGGATAAAATGCTTTCCAGGGATGTTTGGAGCCGACCATTTCATCGCTATTCAGGCCGGTAATATGTTCACAGGCACGATTCCAGAGGATAACGGCATGAGTGTCGTCAATCACAAAAGTCGGGATCGGGCTTCCCTGGAGCAGATGGCAGTCTTTTGTCTGTTCATAAACCCTGCACATACATGTTGATTCAGCGGAGATCGCTTGTTTCATGATGGGCCTCGTGATAACGTGATCAATAGAACTGCAGCGCGTTCCATTTATTGTTCAATCACAATTGGTTAACACTGGTTAACAGGCAGTGCACAGAGTGTGTGTCACATTTGTAAGTGTAGTGTATACAGGTATCGTATTAATATGACAACCTTCAATCTATCGACAACCTACACCCCCCGCGGCGACCAGCCACAGGCTATTGATGAGCTGGTAGCGGGAATTGAGCGGGGCGACCGCCACCAGACCCTGCTGGGGGTTACCGGCTCCGGAAAAACATTTACCGTTGCCAACGTCATCGCCCGCACCGGCCGGCCGGCGCTGGTGCTGGCACCCAACAAAACGCTGGCGGCCCAGCTCTACGGCGAGTTCAAGGAGCTTTTTCCGGATAATGCCGTCGAGTATTTCGTCTCTTACTACGATTATTACCAGCCGGAAGCCTACATCCCGACCAGTGACACCTTCATTGAAAAAGATTCCGCCATCAACGACGAGATCGACAAGATGCGCCATTCGGCGACACGCAGTCTCCTGACGCGGCGCGATGTCATTATCGTCGCATCGGTCTCCTGCATTTACGGCATCGGATCGCCCGCAGCATATCAGGCAATGCACATCTTCTTTCATCAGGGGGAGGAGGTCGGCCGTGACGAACTGCTCAAGAAGCTGATCGAGATCCAGTACGAGCGGAACGACATGGACTTCCATCGCGGCACGTTCCGGGTGCGGGGGGATGTTATCGAGATTTTCCCGGCCTATGACAGTGAACGGGCGCTTCGGGTCGAATTTTTCGGCGACGAGGTGGAGGCGATCAGCGAAATTGATCCGCTGCGCGGCGTCGTGCTGCAAAAGCTCTCCAAGTGCTCCATCTATCCCGCATCGCATTATGTCTCCACCCGCGAAACGCTGGAGCGGGCGGTGGAGCAGATCCGGATCGATCTGGCAGAGCGGATCAGGTATTTCCGCAGTCAGAACATGCTGCTGGAGGAACAGCGCCTCGAGCAGCGCACTCTCTATGATCTCGAAATGATGGAGGAGATGGGGTTCTGTCACGGCATCGAAAACTATTCGCGCTACTTCGACGGCCGCCAGCCGGGTGAGGCCCCCTACACCCTGATCGATTACTTCCCGGATGATTTCGTGCTGTTTGTGGACGAGTCACATATCACCATCCCCCAGACCGGCGCCATGTACCGTGGTGACCGTTCGCGCAAGGATACGCTGGTTAATTACGGTTTTCGTCTGCCGGCGGCGCTCGATAACCGGCCGCTCAATTTTCAGGAGTTTCAGGCTCGCATCCGGCAGGCGGTGTATGTCTCGGCGACCCCGGCCGATTATGAGCTTGAGGCGAGCGGCGGCGTGTTTGTCGAGCAGGTCATTCGCCCGACCGGGCTGGTTGATCCGGTTATCGAGGTGCGGCCGGTAACGGCAAAGGGGGGAGGATTTGGCCAAGTAGATGATCTCCTTCATGAAGTCCGTGAAACCGTGGCCCGTGGCGAGCGGGTGCTGGTGACGACGCTGACCAAGCGCATGTCCGAAGAGTTGACCAACTATTACCGTGAGCTGGGGGTGCGGATAAAATATCTCCACTCGGACATCGTCACCATCGAGCGGATGCAGATCATTCGCGACCTGCGGTTGGGGGAGTTCGATGTGCTGGTCGGGATTAACCTGCTGCGGGAGGGGCTTGATCTGCCGGAGGTTTCTCTGGTCGCCATTCTTGATGCCGACAAGGAGGGTTTTCTCCGTTCGCAGCGGTCATTAATCCAGACCTGCGGTCGTGCCGCCCGAAATGTCAACGGCCGGGTGCTGATGTATGGCGACGGCGTGACCCGCTCCATGCAGGCGTGTATCGATGAAACCGGGCGACGCCGGATCAGGCAGCTGGCCTACAACGAAGAACATGGCATAACGCCTGAGACGGTCAAGAAGGGGTTGCGCAGCATTCTGGAGTCGATCGAAGAGAAGGATTATGTCATGCAACCGGCCGGAGTCGGCGAGGCGGGCGAGGAATATATCGCACCAAAAGAGATTCCGAAGTTGGTGAAAAAACTCCGCAAAGAGATGCTGGCAGCGGCCAAGGAGCTGGATTTCGAGAAGGCGGCCGGGTTGCGCGACCGGGTTAAGAAACTGGAAGCGATGGAGCTGGCACTGCGGTGAGGTTGCAGGCGCCGACATATCTGACGAATATCTTTCACAATGAGGGCGAAATATCCCCGCAGATTGTCACCTCCTTTCGTGCGGCCGTTTACGCATACCACCGTGCCAACCCCCGCCCGATGCCGTGGCGCGAGACCGGCGACCCCTACCGTATTCTGGTGTCGGAAATAATGCTGCAGCAGACCCAGGTGGATCGGGTCAGGGCCAAATATACTGAATTTCTGGGCGCCTTTCCGACTGTGCATGAGTTGGCCGCCGCACCGCTGTCAGACGTGCTGCAGGTATGGCAGGGGTTGGGTTACAACCGCCGGGCGCTGTATCTGAAGCGCTGCTCCGAGGAGATTGTTCGTGATTATGCGGGGCACTTTCCCCGCACCATTGATGAATTGCAATCGCTGCCGGGGATCGGCCCCTATACCGCCCGGGCAGTAGCCGCTTTCGCTTTTGGCGTGGCTGAGCCGTTGATCGAAACCAATATTCGTACGGTCTTTCTCCACATGTTCTTTAATAACCGTGAAAACGTGTGTGACAGCGAGATCATGCCACTGATTGCGGCGGCTCTTGATCGGGATAACCCGCGCGAATGGTATTATGCCCTGATGGATTATGGTGCCATGCTCAAGCAGACCAACCCCAATCCGGGCCGCCGCAGCCGGCACCATACGCAACAGAGCCGCTTCGAGGGCTCTAACCGGCAACTGCGCAGTCGACTGCTGCGAGAGATAATGGAGCAGCCGGGGATAACGCTTGAAAAACTGCTGTCAATACTGGCGGCAGAACAGGAACCGGTGGAACGGAATCTTGAGGCATTACAGCGGGAGGGGTTTCTGGTGAAACAGAGATGTGGTTACAGGGTCACCGGAGAAAAAAACAGGGGCAACGCTGGTGCGCTACCCCTGATTTGATCGCTAATTATGGTTTAAAACTTATTTTTTGTGGCAATCTTTGCAGGCTGTTGGTCCTTTTTTCATGCTGGTGTGACAACCCTTACAGGTTTTGTGAGCCCAGTCCTTGTTGAGTTCTGCTATTTTGCCGGGAGCGCCGGTATGGCACTTTTTACAATCTTTCAACATAGTCTGATGCATCTTGTGGGGGAAGGATATCTTGCCAAAGGAAGCCGGCAACTCAATTACGTCGGCTGCGAAGGCTGCTCCAGCAAAAGCGGTAACGGCAAACATGGCTACTACGGCGCTGATCTTTTTCATACGGTTTTCTCCTCGTTGGTTTTTACTGCGTTAGGACGCAGAAGTTCTTTTGGACTCGATGTCCTGTCTAATCACTAGTGTCGATAGTCTCGCATATTGAGTGCCAATCTGCAAGCGCAAATGTAACCATGCAAATACATTAGGTAATTATTTTGGCGGTCAGAAAGCAGCCGCTGTTTATACCGCAATTGGGGTAGCGGTGATATTTTATGGGGTAGGCGGCTGTCTGATAGAGCCGGTCGTGCCGTCCCTCTGCGGTCGACATTTTATACGTAAATGATGCCGTGCGGTACTGTTGCTGTGCTGTTCGGCCCAAAGCCTGCGGAGTGCACGAAGGCAAAATAAGAAAGTATATTTCACAATATAGTTGATATTTTATAAATCTGCGCTATAGTCTGAACCTCTAAGCTATTATTTTAATTATGAATAAATGTTTTTAGTTCCTGTAAACAGACGTGATTATTCTACAAACAAGGAGACAGTACTATGGCGCAGAAGTTTGTGTATTTCTTTGGAAATGGTCAGGCTGAAGGTCGGGCTGATATGAAAAATCTTTTGGGGGGCAAGGGAGCAAATCTGGCAGAAATGTCCAGTATCGGTCTTCCGGTTCCGCCCGGTTTCACCCTTACCACGGAAGTATGCACCGAGTTTTACAAGAACGACAGCAATTATCCACCCTCGCTGGCTGCTGAAGTTGCCGCACATCTTTCCCAGGTCGAAGCTCTGATGGGGCGAAAATTTGGCGATCCGAAAAATCCCCTGCTGGTTTCAGTACGTTCCGGTGCCCGCGCTTCCATGCCGGGCATGATGGACACCGTCCTCAACCTGGGTCTCAACGACATCACCGTGCAGGGCATCATTGCTCAGAGCGGTGATGAACGTTTTGCCTACGATGCCTATCGCCGCTTTGTCCAGATGTATTCTGATGTGGTCATGGGAATGGATAAACACTCTCTTGAGCACCTGCTGGAGCAAAAAAAGGAAGAGCGTGGAGTTCACCTCGATACCGATCTGACTGCCGCCGACTGGAAAGAGCTGGTCGCGGCCTTCAAAGCCAGGATCAAGGAAGAGCTCGGGGTCGCGTTCCCCGAAGATCCACAGGATCAGCTCTGGGGGGCGATAGGAGCCGTGTTCGGTTCGTGGATGAACCAACGCGCTATTACCTACCGCCGCCTGAACAACATCCCTGCAGAATGGGGCACCGCCGTCAACGTCCAGTCAATGGTCTACGGAAACATGGGCGATGACTGTGCCACCGGCGTCGCCTTTACCCGCGATCCATCCACCGGGGAGAATTACTTCTACGGTGAATATCTTGTCAACGCCCAGGGTGAAGACGTCGTCGCCGGTATCCGGACTCCGCAGCCGATCAACCGCGCCAAAGCCACTAAATTGCCACCGATGGAGGAGGTGTTGCCGGAATGCTACCAGCAACTTGATTCTATCCGTTCAATTCTTGAAAAACATTACAAGGATATGCAAGATATCGAGTTTACGATCGAAAAAGGTAAGCTCTTCATGCTGCAGACCCGCAATGGCAAGCGTACCGCACCCGCCGCCATCAAGATCGCAGTTGACATGGTTGCCGAGGGTTTGATCGACCAAAAAACCGCCGTAAAACGCGTGGCGCCTGAACAGCTTGATCAGTTGCTCCACCCGTCACTTGATCCGAAAGCGGTCAAGAACATTATTGCCAAAGGTTTGCCGGCATCACCGGGTGCTGTGTCAGGTACGGTAGTCTTTACCGCTGACGAAGCTGAATCAGAGGCAAAAACCGGTCGCAAAGTGATTCTGGTTCGTGTTGAGACGTCACCTGAAGATATTCACGGTATGCATGCCGCCCAGGGAATCCTGACCGCTCGTGGCGGCATGACGTCGCATGCGGCCGTTGTTGCCCGCGGCATGGGTAAGTGCTGCGTAGCAGGATGCGGTGACATCAAGGTTGACTATGCCAACCAGTGTTTCACCGCTAAAAACGGGGTTGTCGTAAAAAAAGGGGACATGATCACGCTGGACGGTACGCAGGGTGAGGTCATGTTGGGTGCAGTGCCGACCGTAACGGTTCAGCTGACTGACGATTTTAACACCCTGATGGGGTGGGTGGATGGAATCCGCCGTCTGAAGGTGCGGGCCAACGCCGATACGCCATATGATGCCAAGGTGGCCCGCCAGTTTGGCGCCGAAGGGATTGGGCTCTGTCGCACCGAGCATATGTTTTTTGATGCCGAACGGATCGCCGCCGTGCGCGAAATGATCCTCTCCGAAGACGTTGAGGGGCGTGAGCATGCCCTGGCAAAGATTCTCCCGATGCAGAAAGGGGACTTCATCGGTCTGTTCCGCGAGATGAAGGGGTTGCCGGTGACCATCCGCCTTCTCGATCCTCCGCTGCATGAGTTCCTGCCGCAGGCAGAAAAAGATATCGAGGAGCTCTGCAAGACCATGAAAGTGCCGGTCAATGCCCTCAAGCATAAGATAGATACGCTGCACGAGTTCAACCCGATGTTGGGTCATCGCGGCTGTCGGCTTGGAATCACCTATCCGGAAATCTACAACATGCAGGTCACGGCGATCATGGAAGCAGCCTGTGAACTGGTCAAGAACGAAGGATTCAGTATCGTTCCGGAGATCATGATTCCGCTGATTGCTACTGCCAAAGAACTGTCGGTCCTCAAGCAGAATGCAGTGGCCATCTGTGACGAGACCATAGCCCGCTACGGTGTCAAGGTCGAGTACCTGATCGGTACGATGATCGAGCTGCCGCGCGCCGCCCTGACAGCAGATGAAATTGCGGTTGAGGCCGAATTTTTCTCTTTCGGAACGAACGACCTGACCCAGACAACTTTCGGTCTGTCGCGTGACGATGCGGGTAAATTCCTGCCGTTCTATGTGGACAACGGCATCCTGCCGGAAGATCCCTTCGTGTCTCTCGACCAGAACGGCGTCGGCAAACTTGTCAAGATGGCTTGTGAGCTGGGACGCGCTACCCGTCCAAACATCAAGCTCGGCATCTGTGGCGAGCATGGTGGCGATCCGTCATCGGTTATTTTCTGCCACAACGTCGGACTTGATTATGTTTCCTGCTCCCCGTTCCGGGTGCCGATTGCACGACTGGCAGCGGCTCACGCGGTTCTTGGGTAGGACACCACCAGTAGCCAGGCGTAGTCCCTGCACCATGTAACAAAAGAAGGTCCGTTTATCCCTGTATGACAGCGGATGAACGGACCTTCTTTATGCTGGAGCGTCTCTGTGGGGATTGGTTGGGGGGAACTGATGGCGACTATTTGATGATCAGCAGCGACAGATAATCCGGGGAGTGGGCTTCTATCTGGCTGAAGTCGGTCAGCACCTTCTGGCGGGGGGAGCCGACCCGTTCGATAAAAACGGTGCTCTTTTCCCTTCCGGTTGCGCGAAGGAGCTCCAGAATGGCTGAAAAGATCGGCTTGACCTTTAGCAGCACAACGGTATCGTACGTTTTCAGAGCCGTTTTTATCTGTTCAATCCCGGCTGTGGCAGGTATCACAACCATTGTTTCATCGCCCTCCACCAGCGGGAGAGTCGCTTCTGCAGCGGCGGCATTAATGCTTGATATGCCAGGGACTATTTCAACCGGAAGCAGAGGCCACTGTTCGCGCAGGATGCGCAGCAGGTAGATAAAGGTCGAATAGAACAGCGGGTCGCCGATGGTGATAAAGGCCACCGAACGCTCAGCCTCCGCATGAGCTGCGATAAGAGCCGCCGCACCCTGCCAGGCGGGGATCAGGCGCGACCGGTCGGAGGTCATCGGGAATTGATGGACAATGATCTGCTGGCGGCTTTCGTCGATGAATTCCCGGATCGTACCTAGCGCCACACTCGCCTCGGACGGATTTGAAACCGGAGCCAGGATCACATCAACACTCCGCAGAATCCGTTCAGCCTTGCGGGTCAACAGTTCCGGATCGCCAGGGCCAACTCCGACCGCATAGACAGTCGCCACTATTCGCCACCCTTCCGGGCCGAAATCACATAGACAGGGTTCTGGGCTTCAAACATCTTGTATTCGGTCAGGTTACGGGTCTTGGCAACATTTATACAGGTCGCTTCAACCGTAAAACCATGGTCTTCGAGAAATTCCACCGCTCTGGTGAGGGTGTCAAGAGTCACGGCATTGATAACCACGACACCGTCAGGTCTCAGACGCTGAGAAACGACGTCAATGATCTCGTCCAGTTTGCCGCCGGCCCCGCCGATGAAGACGCGATCCGGATCAGGGAGATCATCCAGCCCGTCCGGAGCGTAGGCTTCAATCAGTTTTATATTGCGGGTACAAAATTTCTTCAGATTGTCGTTGATGAATCCGATGCACTGCTGGTTCTTTTCTACGGCGAAAATCTTGCCGTCAGGCATCAGATTGGAGGCTTCGATCGACACGGAACAGCTTCCGGCGCCGATGTCCCAGAGCACCAGATCATCCTGCAACTGAAGTTTAGCCAGGGTGACGGCCCGCACTTCCTGTTTTGTGATCAGTTTTTTAGATGTGTGGAACTCATCGTCGTCGATGCCGATCAGCGGATAGTGAACAAGATTCGGCTCATAGGTCCGGATCAGAATAAGGATGTTCAGCTCGGAGGCCGCAATATCGAGCAGTCCGCGCACGGTCGTTTTGGTGAATGTTTCTGTCGGCATGCCCAGATCTTCACAGAGCCACGCCTCATATCCTTCGGCGCCACGCTCGATCAGTTCGGCCGCGATAGCGGCCGGGGTGTTGACCTTGTCGGTCAGCACGCAGGCTTTTTCGGCGGCGATGATCTTGTCTACCGCCTGGTGCATGCCGCGCCCATGAACCGAAAGAAAAATGCCATCGTCCCACGGTTCTTTGATCCGGGCAAAGGCGTACTGCATGCTGGTTACATTGGGGAATATCTCGATGCGTTCTTTGGGGAGGTTGCGCAGCAGAAAACGTGAAATGCCGAAAAAGGTCGGATCGCCCGAGGCGAGTAGAACAATACGTTGATCGCTGCTTTTGAGAAAATCGATGAGTTCGGGAAGTTCACCCAGCTCTCTTTTTTCACCGGCGAAATCGGGGAAAAATGCCAGGTGCCGCTGATGGCCGATCAGAATGTCGGCCGAACCTATAATTTCCAGCGCCTTGGCCGGGAAGCCATCCCAGCCGGTAAAGCCTGCCCCTATCAGATAGATCGTTTGCTGCGCCATGGTTCGTGCCCCGCCTATAAATCTGAATTTTCACGCGAACTATAGCATCCAGTCAGCTAAAAATCACCTGATTACTTTGACGGTTCTGCAGTTTTCATAAAACCATATTGATGCGCTCCAGCAACGCTTCGGCAGTAAAGGGTTTCTGCAGAAAATGGATATCGTCCTCCAGCCTTCCACCACGGAGGCTAGGATTAATCGGGTACCCGGAGATGAAGACGACCTTCAGTGCAGGAATATGTACCATCAGTTGTTCGTACAGTTCCGGACCATTCATGCCGGGCATGACAACGTCGGAAACCAACAGGTCTATCCGCTCATCGCAGTGAGCCAATAATTCAATCGCCTGGTGAGGGTCGGCAGCCGAAATGACCGTGTAGCCGAACTTCTTTAGCATTTCCTGTACCATCTCCCTGACCATTTCATTGTCTTCGACCAACAGGATAGTAATCTCTCCGACATCCATTTGGCGTGGAGGTGGCGTACTCTGCTGCGGTATCATCGGAACCGGAACCTGAGAACAGAGAGGGAAATAAATACTGAATGTTGTTCCTTCCCCGGTACGGCTTGTAACGGAGATATGAGCATTATGCTGCTTGACGATGCCGTAGACGGTTGCCAGTCCCAGTCCGGTACCATGGCCGACATGCTTGGTCGTAAAAAATGGTTCGAAGATATGGCTGACAACCTCGCTGCTCATGCCGCAGCCGTTATCACGGAACGATAGCAGCACATAGTCACCCGGCACCATGCCAGGGTGCATTCGGGCGCATTCTCCATCCATCCGTACCGTGCAGGTTCCGATATTTATCCGCCCCTGGGACCCGTTAAAAGCATCCTGGGCGTTTACGGTCATATTGAGGATGATCTGCTCGATCTGCGAACAATCTCCCGTGATGAATGAACCCTCCGGGTCAAGAACCATGTCGATGCGGATACTTTCACGGATAGTACGACGAAGAATGGTATTAAATGACAGGATAATCTCGTTGAGATTAATGACACCGGTGGCTACCGATTGCCGTCGGCCAAAACTCAAGATTTGCTGGGTCAGAGCCTTGGCTTTATGCGCAGCGGAGGTAATGCCGGCCAATTTGGATGCCAACGGATCGCCGTTAGGTATCGAGGCCGCAGCCATTTCAGCATACCCCATAATCGGGGTCAGCAGGTTATTGAAGTCGTGGGCTATGCCGCCGGCCAGATGACCGATCGCCTCCATCTTCTGCGCCTGTCGAAGCTGGACTTCGAGTTGTTCCCGTTCATCCTCCGCCTGCTTCATGGAGCCGATGTCTGAGACTATATGCACCGCGCCGGTAATTTCCCCCGCGGCATTTTTGACAGGATCAACCGAAACGTCATACCAACAGTCACCGATAATGACCTGAATGGAAGCACGATGACCGGTTTCCAGCATTTTCTGAAAAGGGCAGTTTGATAGCGGAGAGCTGTCATGAAGGATAATTCCGCAGCATAAACAACCGAGAATCTGCTCCTGGTGAACACCAAAAGTCCTCCCAGTGGATTTATTTGCTCGTAACACGTGGCGATCAAGATCTATAACCCAGATAGAATCTTCCACAGCATCAAAGGTTGACTGCCACGCCTCTGCAGAGGCTGCCAATTCAACCTGTTGCCCCATCTGGACCCGGTAGACGTCCTCAATGCGCTTCAATTTACGCAGGAGCATCAAAGCCAACAGCCAGAGGGCCAGAGAAACAGCCAAAGACAGCACCGCCTGAAACAGGGTGTTGCTACGCCAATGCGCAGTCACTTCATCCAATCCCATATTTGCCGTCGCCACGACCGGGAAATGTTCAAGTGAATCGTAGGCAATAATGCGGGCATCTGTTGCGAGCAGGGCTTTGCCGCCCTTTATGAGGAATGTTCCCTTAGCGGCCTTGGGAAGGTGCGTACGAAACAGGTGTGACTGTCTAAAGTCTTTCGAAAAATCAGATTCCTTGAACGGTTCGGCCAGTAGCAGCACGCCATCTTTACGAACGATGACAATTCGGCCCTGCTGTCCTAAATCGAGTGACCGATAGAAATTGCGGAAGTAATCCATTTCGAAGGCCGCTGCCACCAACCCTTCAAATTTACCGCTGATGGAGCGAACGGGGCGCGATATTGTAAAGCGCCACTTGCCGTTAAGTCTGCTTTTGAAGGGTCGGGACAGAAATGGGGTGTCGTCACTGGGGTGATCGCGATGGTAAATGAAGTACTCGCGATCAGCCACATTGACCTCTTTGACCGGTGTGTCCAGTAAATTGGCAAAGAGCAGGCCCTCGCGATTGACGAGAAAAACTGTGCCGATTTGAGGAATGTTACGAGGATGGCGATTGATAAGCTCGCGGAGATGCCGGCTATTTTCCTTGTCTATATCGCCATGGGCCCTGATGTGATCGATGGTGTCCAGAAGGGCATTATCGGCTTCGCTGAAGGCCCGTTCGGCGTGTTCCCGGAGGGCGCGCGCATACCCACGAGATTGTAACTCGGCGGCACTAACGGTCAGGCGGTACTCAGTCACCGACTTCCAGACAGAAAAGCCGACCGTCAGGAGAATAAGCGCAGTAACAACAATGCGGACAATGCGCTTAAAAGCCCTGTAGTCAGGCATTTTAATGTTTTTGGCAGGTGTCATGACATGCTCGATTATTGATGTGGCAGATGGACATATTTTGAGAATATGGGTAATTCAGGCTTTTTACCACGGATCTATGAAGGAACACATTAAAAAGAAAGGCCGAGAAATCTGCCCCGGCCTTTCATTCTGAATATGTGAGAAGACTACCCTTTGTTAGACCGTTTACGGCGGTTTGGATCAAGCTCTTTCTTGCGCAGACGGATCGAGTTTGGAGTGACCTCCACCAGTTCGTCGTCTTCGATAAACTCCAGCGCCTGTTCGAGTGTCATTACTTTCGGAGGTGTAAGTTTGATGGCGTCATCAGTACCGGATGCGCGCACGTTAGTCAGCTTCTTTCCCTTACAGGGATTGATTTCAAGATCATTATCCTTGTTGTTCTGGCCGATTATCATCCCTCCGTAGACCTCGACACCGGCACCAATGAACAGTGTGCCGCGTGGTTGCAGGGCGTCGAGCGAGTAGGCGGTAGTATCGCCGTGGTCCATTGCCATCAGAGCACCGTTCTTACGGCCGGGAATGTCGCCCTTGTAGGGTGCATACTCGTGGAACGTATGGGTCATAACGGCGGTGCCTCGGGTATCGGTAAGAACCTCGCCGCGCAGACCGATCAGTCCGCGTGCCGGTATGATGAACTCGAGGCGCACCATCTCGCCCATGGGGGCCATGGCGACCATCTCGCCCTTGCGTGGGCCCATCTTCTCAATGATGGCTCCCTGGAAATCCGAGGCAACATCGACCACCAGGTATTCCATCGGCTCCATTTTGACGCCGTCTTTCAGCCGGACGATAACTTCAGGCTTGGAAACAGCCAGCTCAAAACCTTCGCGGCGCATGGTCTCAATCAGGATTGAGAGGTGCAGCTCGCCACGACCGGAAACCTTGAAGGTATCCGGGCTGTCAGTATCTTCAACCCGCAGGGAAACATTGGTACGCAGCTCTTTGGTAAGGCGCTCGCGGATGTTGCGCGACGTAACCCATTTACCTTCACGGCCGGCAAAAGGGGAGGTATTGACCATGAAGTTCATCGACAGGGTCGGTTCGTCGATTGAAACGTAGGGAACTGCGATCGGATTTTCGGCTGAGGCGAGCGTCTCACCGATGCTGACTTCCTCAAAACCGGCAACGGTCACAATATCACCTGTTCCGGCCTCTTCAATGTCGACCTGCTTCAGTCCTTCGTAGCCGAGCAGCTTGGTGATGCGCCCTTTCGTAATGGTTCCGTCCTGCTTGATCATTGCAACCGTTTCGCCAGCCCTGACCTTGCCGTTAAAAATGCGGCCGGTCGCCATGCGGCCGATGTAGTCGTTGTAATCGATGTTGGCAATCAGCATCTGGAACGGGGCATTGACATCGCCCTTGGGGGGGCGGACGTTGGACTCTACCACTGCGAAGAGCGGTTCCATGTTGTTTGACTCGACGTTGATATCGAGCTTGGCGTAGCCCATCTTGGCGCTGGTATAGACCACCGGGAAATCAAGCTGATCGTCGGAGGCATTCAGTTCGCAGAACAGATCGAATACCATGTTGAGTACTTCCTCCGGGCGGCTGCCGGGGCGATCAATCTTATTGATGACGACAATCGGCTTCAAGTTCAGGTCGAGGGATTTTTTCAGTACGAAACGTGTCTGCGGCATGGGGCCGTCCAGGGCGTCCACCAGGAGCAGTACGGAGTCGACCATTTTGAGCACTCGCTCAACCTCGCCACCGAAATCGGCGTGGCCAGGGGTGTCAACGATATTAATTTTGTAGGGGCCATGATGGATAGAGAGGCTCTTGGCCAGAATAGTGATGCCACGTTCTTTTTCAAGGTCGTTCGAGTCCATTACCCGCTCGGTGATGGCTTCATTGGAGCGGTAAACCCCGGCGTGTTTAAGCATGGCATCAACCAGGGTGGTCTTGCCGTGGTCGACGTGGGCAATAATGGCGATATTTCTGATTCGTTCCTGCATGGGTAAAACTCCTCAATTCCGCAAAATAAAACGACGGGCAAATTATGCCCGTCGAAGATTTTATACTATGTCAGCTTTTTGTTTATTTGACAAGTGTTTACTGGCAATAGCGGAAAAAAGCTTAAATACCATCCCACCCCAGAATTCCACCCCCGACGACAACAGTAACCCGTATCTGGTCTCCTTCGGTGACGTGGAGCAATTCAGTCAACGCTTGCGTCAGAATTATTTTACCATCATAGATGTGGTCCCGATCATGTTGAATTACCGCGATCGGGACGTGTTTGCTAATTCCGGTAGTACAGTTGGTTACCGTCAGCTTCTTGAACGGGCCGATTTTAAAAAAATTACTGATTTCAAATGCGGTGTCACGGTTCACGCTGGCATTGTCGGCCATGGAGTCCCAGAAGGTTCCCGCCGTTTTTTTCATGGTTTCGCAGGTCAGCAGAACCCCTTTTGAGTCGGACGCTGCCCGATAGTTGGAGTAGGCAGCAACACTGGCAGGGTGGGCGGCAACGGCTGTCGGCAGGATCTGAGTTTGGGGTGTTGCCGGAATGGCTGGCTGCGGTGGGGTAAGGTCTATTGATACTCTTTCAAGTTTTTTGATGGCAACATTGAGTGAAATAAACAGGAGCTGTATGTTGACTGTCGGTTGACAGAGAACGGTTACAAACATGTGCGGGAGGGTCTTGATAATTAAGCGGCCCAGCTCAAAGCGGATATCAAAGAGTTTTACGCCGCCGGTAGCGTCCTGAAGACCGACCGTATTGTCCTGAAGCAGTTCGGCAGCACCTTTGATAGTCGCTGTGTCAAAGTAGGGCGGGAAGGAATGCGCCAGAATATTTCCCCGCTCATCGGAGAGCATCCCCCCCATAACTCCGGGGACTGAGGTCAAGCCGAGCATGATTGCCTGCATGGTATCCTCCCTATTTCTGCGCCAGCACCCGGCGGATTTCGGAATCAAGGGAATTTACGGTGGCGCTCCCTTTGGCAGAAACACAGAGGTGGTGCCGCTTGGAATCGAACAGAAATATATGGTGTTCGCATCCATGTACCGTGGCGGATTTGAATTCCCCAATACCGAACTGAGACCCAACCTGCTTTGAAAAAAGAGCGAGAAACAGGCCATTAGCCCCGAGAAGTTCGGCCTGGTATGAGGTGTCTTCAACGACAACCCCGTCTTTGGTCATGACGAGGGCCAGCTCAATTTCCGGTATAACCGAAAGTTTTTTATTAATATCACTCATACCTGCACCCTCCCTGGAGTCGCTGGCTTCAACCCGCTGCTTCTGTGGTGCGCTGTTTTTTGCTTCATCCATGCGGCGGAGCGCCTCAAGAACCAGAAACCCTAAGGGCTGATTGATAGTGCGACTCGTAGTAGAAATTTTCGGTTCGCTCCGGAACGTGCCTCCTGCCCACCCCATGACGGCGTAGAACGCTTCCTCTCCAGCCAGATTGCCCTGCTCGGCATGAACAACGTCGCCATCACGGAAAAAAATAACACCGCTGTTGCCTCTGTGTTCAACAGCAAGGCATCCCGAATAACGGTTGCCCCCCTTGACCTGGATGATATCAGCCAGCGACATGCCGCTGACCGCACCCACAAATCCATGCTGTTCTGTGCTGATTGCTGGTTGTCTCATACGGCGCTCGGTTCCTTCCTTTTTTGCTGCACGTCGTTACTGTGAGCAAAGCAGGTAATTGAGATCGGCACAATAAATCATTCATCGCAATATTGCAAAACATTTTTATATAAATTTGTTTTTCTATAAACAGACAATATTGTTATGTAAAATACATTTTAGGTATTTTAATAGATAAAATAGTACAGAGATAGCTCATTTTAAGAAAACAGCTTTTCAGTAAATAAAAAAGCCACCTCCTAAACGGAGATGGCTGCTGAGTTCGATTTGTTTTTTGAGTACTGAACCGTGAGTCAGTGCTCGTGATATCCCATCACGACAAGCAGACAACTGCCGTCGGCGATGACGTTGACTCCCCGTTCGCGGCAGAGTGCCACAGCTTCGGGATGCTCGGCTCCCGGCTGCATCCAGATATTCTTGATCCCTTTTTCGATCGCTAGCGGCACGAGCTTCGCGGTGACAGCCGGTGGGGTGATCATGGATAGACTCTCAACATCTGGCGGCAGGTCGCTGATCGAGGCTGCGCAGGGTATCCCTTCAATTTCCGGTTCGTTTGGGTTGACCGGTATGGCTTTTTTGCCATTCTGCACATAACAGCGCAGCACCTTGTTGCCGTATTTCTGGCGGTTTGTGGAGGCGCCGGCAACCCCGAAAGCGGATGAGGCGAGGAATTGGCTGATCTGTTCTTGGATGGTCATGCTAGGCTCCTTGTCTGCTGAGGTTACAATGAGTGATGAAGTTAGGGAGTGATCAGTTTAAGCGAAGGAAAATAGGTGCGGTAACGTGCGGCATCGCGGGTCAAAAGTGTTAGTCCAGAAACAGCTGCATGGGCGCCGATAAAGAAATCCGGCAGTGGTGAACTCTTTGTCCCGCCAAGCTTGCGGTAGCGTATAAAACATTTGCCGGCAAGAAACGCTGCTTCCCATGGAAGCGGCATTCTTTGGAAGAAATCTGACGACAGCGCTTCATCCAATTCTTCTATACGTTGAAACCCGACCGAGACTTCAGCGTAGATGACCGGATTGATTATTAAAGAACAGCGGTCAGCCGCTTTTTGCAGCTGCGTGGACGACCATTCGTACCAGTGTGCGTCCTCCTCCAGCACATCAAGTAAAACGTTACTATCCACAAGCACGTCGGTCGCTCTCACCCCTCGCCTCTCGTAAGCGCCATTATTTCGTCGGTTGTCATCCGGACGGTGGCGCGTCCGCGCAGAGTTTCAATCAGCCTCTTCCCCCTGCTGGTCTCTCCGGTAACGGTACGTAAAATAACCGTATTGCCCTCCACCACAAATTCGACTTCACTCTGGGGGAATATACCCAGTCGCTGACGAACGTTGCGTGGTATTGTTACCTGCCCCTTGCTGGTTACCCGCATGATTTCTGTACCCCTTTTTCGATGTAATACTTTAGGAAGTATTACATTAAGGGTTGGATATGTCAATCTTGACTTTGGAAGCGGTTGAGCACTTCTCACCACCCGCGCGAAAGTAGTTCCTTCATGCTCATGCCGTTCAAGACTGAGGCACAGGTTTCCCAGTCGGCGTCTTCCACTTTGCTGTATTTTACGTCGAACGGATTCCTGGTGGCTGTGGTTCGGTCGATAAGCTGTCTTGCCGCTTGCTCGTCGTTGAGGGCTACCTGCACCCACACATCTTCAAGTGTGTCCGGGATCTGACCGAAAAGCCCATGAATTGATTCGAGCCGGTCGGCCAGCACTTGATGGACGCGGTCTTCTACCGAGTCACGATAGCGGAGGTTGGCGATCCAGATTTCGGAGCGCGCCTGGCCGATGCGTTGGATGCGGCCTTTGCGTTGCTCCAACCGGGTCGGGTTCCAGGGAAGGTCGATATTGATGAGTGTGCCGAGCCGTTGCAGGTTCAGACCTTCCGAGGCGGCGTCGGTGCCGAGCAACAGCTTGAGGTCACCGGCGCGGACGCGGCCTTTGAGAACATTCCGATCGCAGCGCTGGAACCTCCCCTCGCGCCAGAAGCCGGAGCGGTTGCTCCCGGCGTAGAGACCGATGTCCATACCTGTAAATTCTGGTCGTTTTGCCAGCTCGTCCCCAACCCAGCGTACGGTATCGTAATATTGCGAAAAGAGGATGCAGCCCAGATCAAGCCAGCGACGAGTGACACCTGGATGGGTGGCGAGAAGATAGCCAATCAGCGCTTCAAGCTTGGGATCATTGTTGCCTCCCTGCCGGAGCAGATCAAGGCAGCGGCGCAGGGATGCTTTTTCCGCTTTGGTGAAATTCTTGAAGTCACTGGCTCCCTGTGGTGGTCGTCCGATCTGCGCAGGTGTTTCCTCTTCGGCGTCATCGTCGTCCTCATCATCCGGGATGTCCGGCTCGATCTCTTCGCCAAGCAGCTTGCCTACGGTGCGGCGTCCGGCTTCCATCGAACTTCCGAGGCGGCGCAGGAGCAGCGTCTTGAAGAATCCGGCACCCGGCGCCCTTTTCTGAATCAGCAGGGAAAATGCTTCCGCCTCCTGGTAGGCTTCGAGCAGGTAGCCACTGAGGATAAGGGATTCTTCGTTATCTTCCCCGAACAGCTTCACAGTGACCTTCGGCAAAAAATAGCCGCCTGTTGCCGGGTTGATTGTCGCTTCCAGATAGCCACGCGTACGGCGGACGATGCAGCGCAGCAAAGGGTTGAAGCGTTCGCCGTAGTCGGGGAGCAGCCCGTTCTTCAGTTGTACCCGTTGGATCGCAGTCGGTAATTGGCCAAGACTTTCCGGTTTGTATTGCCAGCGTTGGTCCTCCGCATTGAGTTTATTGCGAATCTGTTTAAACGCCGGATCTTCAAACCGCGACGGCAGCGGGTCGCGGACATATTGCCACCCTTCGCGGACATCTTCGGTCGGAACGGCTGCATCTCCGGTGGCAATTGCGAGGCAATGGCTGGCTTGAAACCATGGGCTGGTCTGCGTCCGACCACCGAGCACGCCTTCGTTCCCGTGGGAGAGGATATGCAGAAGATCCCAGGCCTCGACCGGGTGGAGCTGCACCGGGGTAGCCGTCGCCAGCAACATGCTTTTTGTTTTTGGACCGATCTCCCGCAGAAAGGCCATCAACTTATTCGGTACCGCCCGCTCGTCAATTTCATCAGGCCCGGCGTCAACCTTCGGCACTTTGCGACGGCGGGCGCGGTGCGACTCATCAACGATGACACAGGTGTAGCGGCGGCTCAGAAGCTGATTCACGGCTTCCGAGAGGCCACGCACCACCACCCCCTGTGAAACCAGGCCGATTCTGCGTGGGCATTTTCCAAGTGATCTCGGCCCCTCGGACGGATATTCCAGTTCATTCTCGTCCACCCAGCCCCGGCCATTCCATCGGGCGGATGGCAGCAGGAGAAGTTCCATCAGTTCATCCTGCCATTGTTGAAGAAGTGGTTTTGGCGCAAGGACAAGTATCGGTCCACCGTCAGGATCATCTAAAGCCATAAGCATCGCGGCCATGGCGAGTTGGACGGTTTTCCCCAGGCCGACTTGATCGGCAAGGACAAGGCGCGCACCGCCAAGCCGGTGCCGTTCCAGAGCCAGCCTAGCGAAATACTTCTGGTGAGGCCAGAGCCCTTGCTCGCAGCGATAAACAGGAGTTTCGATCGCAGCGGCAGCGGCGGCAACCGTAGGATCAGCGATTGCCTGTAATTCTTCCGGTTCGATGACCCTGCGGGAAATGATGCGCTGCACATCCTGGGCAATGAACGGGCAGCAGGCCAGATCCATCGCTCGCGAATCATTCCAGAGAGCATCAAACTCTTCCTGCACCCATGCAATTGTTTCGGGGGCGGTGTCTTCCCACAGCAACTCGTAGTTCAACTTCCAGGCCGAGGCGCTCTCATTGACGCTACCGAGAAAGGCGGTGGCAGAGCCGTCCGCATATCGCACAACACCGGCTTTGCCATGAATCAGGCCGAACGCGGAATCGGGCAATACCCGCACTTCGATTTTATTGCTGGTGAGCGCTTCATAAAGGGCACGATAACGAGGGATGGCAACAGGTGGGGCTTCCTCCGGCCTGCCGGAACACCAGCTCCGGCGGAGTGCAGCCTGAGCGGCGGCAGCGGTGACAAGGTCTTGCGGGTCAAGGTCCGAGTTGCAGATGATTCGCACTGGGCCGGTTACTTTCGCGATGGCTTCCCCGGCAACCTCGAACAGGCTGGAGCGGAAATAGCCGGCGATGCGGTCGTAGGAGACAGCACCTTCCAGGCGCTTGTTTAACACCGCATGGTCAAGGCGGTTTCTGCGGCTGGAGTGGCGCTGCAGCATCAGGCGTGGTCGTTGCGAAGTCGCCCGGCGAGGATGCGGGCGGCTTCGGAGTCAGTGATCCATTCATCCATGCCCACGGCATTCCCTAGCGCGGCGAGCCATTCGAGGAGGGAGATGAAGCGTTCGCGCTGTCCCCAGTATCCTTGGCCAAAGGTATCACGAAGATATTGGCGGCCAGGTTCCGGGCTGTTATCAGTGGCGCTGGTTTCACGAATGGCGAAAAGCAGGTGGCGCAGCGGCGATGCAGCGAAAGGATGCGGGGCACCTGCAGCACCGCGACCTCTGCCAGTAGGGAGAGCATCCGTATTGCCACCACTTATCGGCGCGAGACCGGCGGCGGAAAAACCGCTGGCAGTATGCATGCGGGCACCGTTGGCTTTATCGCTCTTCAGGAGGGGCCGAATGTCGGTTACGCCGAAGCCACGGGCCAGTTCTTCATACATACCTTTACGGCGCTCGCCCCGGCTTTCGATGTCGAGGGCGCGGAGGTAGTAACGCTCCACAAGGGAGAGTTCGCGCCATGAGTTATCCAGTCCACGGGGGACGAGCATGTCGCAGGCGATGCCAAGGGCTCGTTCGATGACGGTCTGGAAGTCACTCTTCTCGTTTCTGACCCGCACGGCAAAGACTTCATGCTCCACATCGCGGCCATCGAGGGTGCCGTATTGGGTGAGAACCTTGAGGGCAGCAGCATAGGCAGCGAGCTGATAGTCGGCATCGTTGAAGTTTGGTTCGCCATCCTCGTCCAGCGCTTGCATGGATTCGATCTGGCGTTTCACCTCATCCTCCACCAGCGGATAGACCTCGTCAAGGAAGCCTGGTTCTCCTGCGGTACGCTTACGCAGAACGAGGCAGACGGTGCCTTGAACGTAGTTCCCTTTCTTGATTCCAGCGGCCTCTGTTTCAGTGCTTATGGTCCAAGCGGCGGTGGCCTTGAGCCCAGCCGCCCATAGAATCATACCCAGGTCGGCCCAAACCGCCGGATTCTGATGGGTAAACATGACCATTTGCAGACCGTTGTCCGGCATGTGATCGGCGAGGTTGCGGTATATCTCTACCATAGAACGGCGAAAATCTTCGCCGTCGCCACGCACAGCAAGTCCGGCGCGGGCATCGGGGGTCCACTCTGGGAAGTATTTTGCCAGTTGTTTATCATACCAAGCGAGGAAAAAATCACAAAGTTCATGATAGTTTACCGCATCAGCATAAGGCGGGTCAGTGATCCAGAGGTCACAAGTCTCACGAACATCTCGAGCGTCTGATGGAAGAATTCTAGAACTCTGATTACTGCAAGCCACCCGAGAAGTTGCAGGAATTATTTGATATGAGAGATCAGGAAAAGTTTTTGATCCAAAATTGAAGAGAGTATTTAATGCTTGGTTAAGAAAAACTCTCTGGTTGCTACCGGGCCCTTTAGAATGGTGTGGGTTCCATCCGCAGAGTCGTGAACTGTTGTCGCATATGTATCCAATTGTGAGCAAATTGTATGCAATTGAATGTTGCGACCTGTTCGAACAACCCGCTGCGAACTTTAGAATCAATCCATGCACCAACAACTGCCGGGGCGTGAACAGGTGGTGCCAGTGTGTCCAGCCTCGTTCGCGGAAAAGACGATCAGTTTCAACGCCACTTTCGGGAATCAACTTAGACGGAATAAAGCCCTCGCGTTGCCAGTCGATAAAGCGTTCACGTAGTAGCTCGAGGGTTCTGGCTTCACGGATGAGGTCACTTTCTTCGGGTGTAGCATAGCGGCGTTTGCCCTCTGAATTAATCCAGCGTATGCAGTAAAGCCGTTCTTGAAACACATCTCCGGAGCGAGGCACAAGATCTTCGTTCGTCCAGTGGCGAAGCCCATCTGGGCCGCGTAATGCTTCAATAGACCACGAACGATTCTGGTCGAAGGGGTCAATAACCCGGCTGTCCACAACGGTAATACCTTTCTTGTCCTTATAAAGCTTGAGCTCGCTCTCGGAGACAGCGACAATTTTCGGTTGTAATCTGTCTGAGTCTGGTGCCTGTTGCCAGAGACAAATGATGCGATATTTTTCAGAAATCACCCAATTTGAGGCGAGGGGGATGTAGTAGTTGCTTCCCTCCGGTTTCACTTCAACACAGTAAAGAAATGCCTCTGCACGTTCGCCCTGACCATTGTGTTCAACTTCCCACTCAGTGATTTGTTTATCGGCCTCATCAAAAACGCCTGCTTGTACGCGGCGCAACTCTTCTTGGACATTTTTTCCACCACCAAGCAGATTGAGGCTGGCCCAAGTGAGCAACCCAGCGACAGGGTTAAGGTCAGAACCGAAGGAATGACAACCGATACGAGCTGCTTCGAAGGGAATAGAGCCACCACCGCAGAAACTATCACCGACGCGGGGCGTGTGGCCGAAGGTGTGCTGGCCGAGTTGTTCGACCAGTTCAGGTAAGTTCTTTGCCGTGGTGCCCAGGTGGGCGTTGATTTCCTTCCACGCTTCGCTTGAAGGACCTTCGATATTTTCTGGGCGATCGCAGTCAGTCAATCGCTCGGCATAGGGCAAGGCATCAAACTTGGCACGGTTGGTTTTGCGCTGAACTGCGGGTTTGCAACGCTGCCAGACACCGTCATCATCCATGGTGAGAATTTTGAGGAAGATCTCCCGGTCCTTTTTCGGATTATCCGAAGCGGGCATCAACATGCCCAGTATTGAGGCGCGAACGAGGATGAGTGGCTTACGCCCCCACCATTTGCCGAGTCCGGTGAGCGTCTGGCTGGCTCCTGCCTTGCGCTCCTTGTAAGACTCTGCTGAAAGGCGTGCTATGGGAAACTGGGTTTCTATGAACGTAGGCATGTATATCCTTCTTACAGGGACAGTGTTAGTTGGGAATGACCAAGCAGTTCGCGCCGGGCCTTGGGCGAAAGTCCTTCACCTTTAACAAACGGATTGTCGGCAAGGGCTGCCCGGAGCGCCTTGCGCCAACCGAGACCTTTTTGCATTGCCTGACCGGTGGTGGCAACGGTCATGGTATAAAGCCACCAGCGCTCTTCTGGTGCCAACGCTTCCCAGTTGCGAAGTGCATTCGGGATGTCGTCGGGCGGGGCATCCTCAACGGCCCAGCAGAGGACGCAGAGCTCCTTGCCGAGTGAGGGATGTACCGGAACAGGCTTTGCGGGATTCTTTTGGAACCTGGCAGCGGGCAGGCCGTTGGCACGCAGACGGCGATTGGCCTCTTCCCAAAACTCCGGAGCGAGTGCCAGCCAGCGGGTGCGGTTGATGATAACTCGCAATGATGGGTCGTTGGGTGACGGTGCATCCACTTCGCGAGCCCCCAGACCGTCGAGGTCGCTCCCACGGTGCTCAGTGATGGTGATATTGTCACTCCCCCCGCTCCCCTTCGGGATGTCGATAAGAAAACCGTGGCGGGCTTCTTCCGGCAAAAAACCAAGACCTATAACTTTACGGGTTAATGATGGAGCGGCACACATCGTTTACTGCACCACTCTGGCGAGGTTGAAGGGCTGATTGGACGCTCTGAGCCAGTCGAGAAGAGCCTGACCAGAAGGGAATCCGATTGATCCAACCGTCATCCGCAGACTTCCGCTACCGACGACTTCCTGAAGTTTTTCCACCACCGACCCAAGCGTCAGGGAATCATAGCCACCATCCAGAGCGCCTGAATATTCGATGTTTTGCTGGCCGTCGCTGCTCTCTGCCGTCAGACTGATATCGTAGACAGTTACACCTGTCTGACCCAGCCGCTGGATAAAATCCCACACCGCCCCGGAGTCATCGAGTCTCGTCTGTTGGTTCCATCGGGCAGGTATTGTGAGATCAATGGTGGGTACAACATCGGCTCCGCCTTGTGGGATTGGAATGCGTATCGTCTCGGAACACAGATCATACGCTGAGGCTACGGCCATGGCGCAGACGATACGGCAATGTGCCGGAACCCGGAATATCCCGTCGTATGTTGCAAAGCCTGCGCTGGTGGGCGAGGAGCCGTCGGTGGTGTAGCGAATGGCAATCCCGTTGGCTTTTGGCAGAGCAAGCAACTCAACCTCAAAATGGTCGCCCCGGTTGTGTAACTGGTATTTGAGGCGAACCTTTGCGGTCCATTCCTTTACGACACTGACGCGGCTTAAATCAGCAGGATCGTAGGCGAGAAAATTGTAGCGCAAGCCGGTTGCTTCAAAGCGGGCAGGCGTTGGTACCGGGCTGGAAGCGCTGGTAGGATCGGTATCACCTGTTTCATAGACGACGGATGGAGCATGCAGTGGCTCTATCTTCAGGTATGTGTATCCTTCCCCATCTTCCTGAACAGAGAGCGGGCGTATGTCAACCGTAGGAACCGGAGGAGGAAACGGCCCCCGCCTGACGTGATTGCCTTCTTCGCGCCACAGCCCGCGCCTGAGGCATTCGGCCTTGAGATCTTCAAGGGCGGATAGTTTGTGAAGCTGGCAGTTGGTATTTACGGCTGCAGCCCGTTTGAAATCAGACCAGAGCACCACCTTGGTCTCTGCTGAACCGAAGAGGCGTGCCTCCGCTTTGGTGCGGAAGCCGTCATCGTCAATTTTGGTCGTGAATTTCTGTGCTCCTTCGAGGGTTTTGCGAATGGTTGCTTCACCACTTTGATTTCCGGCAAAGGCGAGATCGGTGCCGGTCGTCCGCAGAGCAGAATTTATCGAAGGATAGACGATCTGGTCGAAGGCTTCCTTCAATGCTGCGGTGAATTGCAGGCCAACGCGGTCACGCAGCGCGTCGAGCGCCCGCCACTGCGGATCATCAGACGGTGTGTTCTCCGACCTGAGTTCGTCATCAATACTTTGGAGAGCGCGGGTTTGCCTGGCCGAATCAAGCACCTTCTGGAAGGTATCCCGCGAGCCGGTGAGAAAGAGGACGCGGTTTTTGTACTGCTGCTGATCCCACCATGCCTGCCAGTCAGCAGAGATAGGCAACTGATTCGCCTGTCCACCCGGACGAACTATAACCAGAGTGGTTTTTTCCTGCTCAACCTGAACTTCATCGGGCGGCGGCAGGACTTTTATGATCTGATAGCAGTCACGAAGCGAAGCGGAAAAATATGCTTCCAAATGCTCCCGTAGCATGCGATCTACGGTTTCTGAGTGAAGAGAGAGAGCGGTTGAACGCAGCTTCGCGGCAAGGTTCTGCTGGTTTTTGAAAAAGAGACGTCCGTCAGCAGAGTTGTGGAGATACCAGGCTCGGGTCGCCAGTTTATCGAGGACGTTTGCCTTGAAGGTTGAGAGGTCACGACCGGGGCGCTGAAGACAATCAACAAGCTGATATTCCCGAAGCCCGTGGATCGCCCCAGGTGTCGTTGACAGCGAGGCGACCAGGATAAGTCGGGCGGCATCCGAGGCATCGGAGTTCTCATTGGCAAGGTCGATCTGCTCAACCTCTGCATCGCCACTATGGGAAATATCGTGGGCAATAGCCTCACTGAGCGACGGATTGATAGTACGAACTTCGGAAGCGATCTCATCAATATTGAGGTCAAGATCGTACGGGTGGATCAAGTCGATACCTGCCGCTTTTTCAGACTTCCAAAGGTTGGACACCACCATTTGCATAAGGCGGATGACGCCTCTGGTTTGCTGGAATCCCTCATTTTCCTTAAACTTGCCCACGAGTTCGCGGAGATCAGGGTGGAACGGATAGGCATCAACAACCCGCGTATAAAGAGCTTCCGGCGGGGTGCTGGTCAGGTTCATCTTGTTCGCATCACGAAGCGCCTCACGATATGCTTCAGCCACCTTCTGAATTTCCGCTTCTGATGCAACATGCTCAAAGAGACGTTTACGCAGAATGTGGTAAAGCTCGTCACCATTCGGATTAACCGGCGTGATCGGCACCGCAATTCGCCGGGATTCAGACGTGATACCCTGAACGGCACGGTCAAACGCAGCCTGAAGATTTGCCTGGCCGATGTTGAAATTTGTTCCAGCCAGATCGGACAGAACCAGACAGACATTATCCATCTCAGCAACCGCAATGAAGAGATTCGCCAGCGCTGTAGTTGTCACAACACCCAAGTCACCATTGCCAACCGGGACAGCAACGGCATATTCCAGATAGGGTGGGAGTTCGTCGAGGAAAAGTACGAGCGGGTCACCACCGAGCAACTGTTTCCATGCTTCTGGCCCTGGTGCGCTGAGTAATGGTGAGACATAACGGGCAAACTGCTCTGCTTTGCCAAGTTGTTCGGCAATCGATCCCCATATTCCACCAACCGCATCGGTGCTTCGTCCATTGAAACCGGCAACACGGCAGCGGCCAAGTCTTGGAGCCTGGTCTTGATCACCGAGAACTCGCTTGCGTAATTCTGGATCCCGAGCCAGTAGCCCCAATGCAATCATGCTGTGCGTCTTGCCGCCCCCCATTGCCTGCGACAGCAGGAAGACCGACGAACCGGCGCCGGAACCACCCAAATGGCGAAATGCTCGATCTACCAGCGCAATCATGCCGTTGGTGAAGAAGTTCTCCTCGAAAAATTCAGGGCCATTGACCTGACCTTTAAGAAACGTATCAAGGCTGAGAACGGTAGCTCTTCTGTCAGCAGCAAAGACTGACGGGCGCGGTTTGCAGAGGGAGTGGATGCTCATAGTTGTCCTTTATTGGCGGCTTACAGGTTGATCATCGCTAACAATTTTTTCGAGCACCTCTTATAGCACACTGCAGGTATGCAATTAAAGAATATTCAAGGTGTGTTTCGCCTGCACGTTCCTCGGGTTATGCTCCACCCCAAAACGAGGCGCACATGGCAACGATTCGCACCAGCAAGGAAATAGGTTTCAGGTTGAAGCAGCTACGGGAACAGGCGAGTGTCAGTCAGGAAAAAATGGCAGAACTCGTGGGAGTCTCAAGGGGGCAACTGCAGAAATACGAATCTGGAAAAAATATGATGAACTCTGAAAAGTTGCAGCTGGCAGCGAACGTACTCTTCGTGCCGGTACAGGAGTTTTTTGTTGATGAAGGGGATGATGTTTTGCCGTTGGCCGTTTCAGAAAAACTTCTACTCGACTCCTATCGGGCAATCCCCAATAAAGACATCCAGGAAAGCATCCTCAAGATAACTACAAATGCCACCAGACATTGCGAATAAATCTGCTTGATAAACAATAAAAAACGCCCCGCCGGAATAACTCCGACGGGGCGTTTTTGGGTTTTAAGCTGGACTAGTTATTTTTTGATGCACTCGGCGTTTATTTCCGCTTTCGCCAATAGTTTGGCTCACGTCGTAAATGCATGACTGCAAGCACGTAAATCAGCTCCTGTTCAATACGAAAAAGTAATGCAAAAGGAAAACG
>Ga0209430_1000794_pt1 | contig 27667 bp, 24 predicted proteins | sample BarGraIncub1133A_FD_184504 | JGI IMG/M metagenome (GOLD analysis project Ga0209430, IMG submission 184504) | Arctic peat soil microbial communities from Barrow, Alaska - Barrow Graham LP Incubations 11-33A (SPAdes) (version 2) | ecosystem: Environmental > Terrestrial > Soil > Wetlands > Peat... | reverse complement strand
TGACTCCCCAAAAGGCTCCCAGTGCTGTCATAAATACAAATATGATAGTCACAGATTTTTTTCCCATGTTGATCTCCATTTTTCATATGTTGAAACTCGTACAGTCTAAAAGCATCTACTAATCTGTATACTATCAGTGTTTTCAATCAGCATTATGATTTATTTTTTGATCTATTGATATAAACCTCTTTTCGTAAAAATCAAATGCCTCTGCTTGTTTTTCTTTGACTTTTAGAGAGATAGCCTCGTAATTGTCAAATAGTAGAGCTACGATCCGTTTATCCAATAAATTATTGTCTGCCTGGTTTTTGAGAATTTTACATATCTCATCCTTTTCCATTCCTTTTCTGTAGGGTCTGTCTTCTGAGATTGCAGTAAATATATCCGCAACTGCCATAATTCTGGATCCTGTACCGATTTCTTCATTTGTACAATGAAACGGATAGCCGCTTCCATCCAATTTTTCATGATGATAGGCAGCCCACTCCGCTATTCGCTGCAATCCGCCAATCGAATTCAATGTGTAGTAAGTGTAATACGTATGACACCTCATAACCTGGAATTCATCAGCGGTCAGCTTATCTGGCTTTTCGAGAATATTGTTTGGGATTATCAATTTTCCAATATCATGAAAATTTCCTGCTATCCTCATTAACTTTACATCATATTCTGCCAGACCAAATAGTTCTGCCAACATAACCGCACACTCCGATACGCCTGTTGTATGGGTAGCCGTAAATCTTGACTTAAAATCGATAAGATCCCGAAACAAATTTGATATTAACAATACGTCATCAATTTCTATTTGCACATCACTGAACGGCCCATTGTTAAGAAGCAGCGAGTATAATCTCGGCGAAGATAAATCCAACCAAAATTCCTCTCTCCGGGATACTTCCGCAAAATAGGCAATTACTTTCCGGTTGAGGACGGTATCGGCCAATTCTTCAATTTTTTCTACAATATCCTGCGATTGATGTAAAATATATATATTTCGATCAACTAATCTCTCCACATAATCAGCTAACAGAATAATTTGAGAGGAAAGAACGAGTGGATTTTCTATTACTTCGTCCCTATTACTCCAACTTCTGTGATGATTTCTTACAATTATTGATAGTTTGCTTAACCAAGGTATTTGTTCCAATAGTACTTGTCCTCTTATTGCATGAACATTTGTATCAATAACTTCAAAATTATGAACAGCCATTTTTTCTTCAACAGTTATTGCGCCGATATCGTGTAGTAATGCAGCTGCAAAAATGTTCTCGATAATTTCCGGTGCCAAATTAGCTCGCTTTGCTAATTCAAGTGCAATAAATGCTGTTCTCTGTTGATGCTGTGCGATTGATGGATTTGCTAAATCCACTACTTCCGATAAAGATAACAGCAAATTATCCAAGTTTACAGATAACTGTCTTTTCATTAATTATTTCTCCTCACTAAATCTGCTAATTAATGTTTGAGGCAACTACTACCCTGTCTCTGCCTTCGTTTTTTGCTCGGCAGAGAGCGTTGTCGGCACTTTTCAAAATTCCTTCGCTAGTCATACCGTGTTCAGAAAAGACAGCAACACCAAAGGAAAGAGTGCACTTCCCAAGCGGCTTGCCCAAATGGTAAACCAGTAACTCTTTGACGCCCTTTCGCATTTCCTTGGCGCGAAGTCTGGTATTCTCCAGAGAAGCACTCGGGAGCACTACTACAAATTATATGGACACCATTATTATATATCAATTTTATGTTTTTCTAACTATATATCTATTTGTTTGTTTACAGTCAAGTCCCCAAATGCTGAGATAGGTAGCTGTCTTGGAGTATCGAGGCGCAGTTTTGCCTCTTCAAAGTAAGCTCTATTATAAAGACCTGTAAAAAAATCGTGATAACTAAGATAACAAACTATTTCTTGAGCATAATTTGAGCATAAATTATGCTCAAACCTGCACAAAGACACAAAAAGCTACAAACTAAAAAAGTCTGCTGATGCCGTATTCCGTTGACTTTACAGGGATTTACAAAACGCTTCAAAACTGCGAGTTTTTGAAGACCGAACTGTTGTTTTGAGCATAATTTGAGCATAATTTTTGCAAAAGAGTTCTTGAATAATTTAAAAATTATGAAAATATGCAATGCGTTACGACGAATATATATGTAGACATCAGAAGGAATTAATGTGAAGTCTACTCCAATAAAATACATAAATTGTGAATCGCTCAATTACATGAGCCTTTCAACAAAGTTAATATCATGTTCCCAAATCGATATTGCGTTTGCAAATTTGGTCTCCCCGTTTTTTTGCGCTTTTCTTGTATCTACTAAAAAAGATAGGTGCCTGATTATTTTTCTCTTATCATATTGAGCAACTGCATTCTCTAGCAATTGTTTTCTTTTATCCCAAGTTGTATTTGTGTCGTAACCCATCTTTTTCAAAAAGGATGCACTACTTAGTTCCGGAATGGAAGTGTTTCTGTCGATTGTGCCATTGTCGTCTGAATGTTCTTCTGAATATTTATAAAACCTCTCTTCTTCTGGTGTTCGTGTCGGTAAAAGAACCTCTTCACCTTGATCAATTTTCTGCTTCAATCCCCAATTTATTCCTAAATAGGTGGTTCTTATCCTCTTGGAATCAGTGTTTTTTACTTTCCGATTCGGATGTTTCTCGATATTTAGTTGAGATTTCTTTTTATTCTGTTTTGAGGCAGTGGGTATAACTTTGCTTGAAGAGTCAATTTTTTTCGAGCTATTTGAGCGAATGATTTCATCTTCTTTCATGTCTGAGGCAAGATTATAGAAATTCCCAATTTCAGATTTTTTATACATACTCTCATCTATCTTATTCAGATTTATCATTTTTGTAATAAGTTTTTCATAGATATATGCCTCACCTCTTAAGGAAAATAGTACTGTACATTCACGAAGATAAACTAAATATGTCTCTGCATACGCTGAGAATATCGATACATTCCGAGGATGAGCAAATAAATCGAAAATCAATAGCACCGAACTACCAAGATTATCTATAAACGGAGACGCCTTGTGAGATTCAAAAATGTAACAAACCAACCTTAAGAAAAATATATACTCTTCAGATTTAAGTTTTTTGTTTTTGTAAATTTCAAAAAATGTTATTAAAAGAGATCTAGCACTAGCGTCAGAATATTTTACAAACTTAATTGCACTATCCCAATGTTTGGAATAGCAGATATTATTCCAATTTATCAATGAAATTGATCGCATATTTGCTGAAGTATTTGACAACACAGCACTTACCCTCTATTTTTACATATCAAGTTGAATAATCTTTTATTGAAGATATTATACATCATTTAATCGCAGAGCAATTATGCTATTTATAGGAGAATGATTATGACTAAAACAATCGCAATCTCAAACCAAAAAGGCGGTGTCGGCAAAACGACAACCGCTGCCGCTCTGGCATCTGGGCTGGAAAGAACTGGACGCAAGGTCCTTCTCATCGACTTTGACTCCCAGGCCAATCTCACTATGATGATGGCTGATCAAAATCCGGATTTTATTCCTATTGGCGTGGCCGATATCATGACCAAAATCATTGAGGATCAATCACTGGCACCAATGGAAGGGATTATTCGAATTACGAAGAACCTGGATCTTCTTCCCTCCAACATTCAACTGTCTGGAATGGAGAATATTTTGGTCAATGCATTGAGCCGGGAGAATATTTTGAAAATGTATGTCAACGAGGTGAAAAACCAATATGACTATATCATCATCGATTGTTTGCCTTCTCTTGGCATGCTGACGATCAATGCCCTGGCCGCGTCCGACAGTGTCATCATTCCTGTACAGCCACACTTCCTGTCTGTAAAAGGTCTGGAGCTTCTTCTGAAAACGATCGGCAAAGTAAAGCGACAAATCAATCCTGACCTTACGATTGATGGAATTCTTCCCACCATGGTCGACAAACGAACCAATTTTACCAAAGAGATATTGGGTGTGCTGCATGAGTCCTATGGCAGTAAAATTCGTATCTTCAATAGCGAGATCCCTTTGTCTGTTCGAGCCATCGAAGCTGGAGCGGAGGGGAAAAGCATTTTCGAGTATGATCCAAGAGGAAAAGTTGCCATTGCATATGAGAGTTTTACAAAGGAGGTGATCGCGCTTGAAAGAATCCGGCAGAAAAATACAACTAACCCCGTACGATGACTTGTTTCAGACAACGGATCCAAACAAATCGGAACCGGCAGGAACGATTAAATTGATCTGGTTGGACCAACTCCACCCTTTTCCAGATCATCCATTCAAGCTATATTCTGAAGACCGGATGTTGGAAATGACAGAAAGTGTCAGACAAAGCGGTATTCTTACGCCCATCTTGGTTAGGCCGGTCAAAGATGGCGACGGCTTCGAAATCATTTCAGGGCACAACCGTGTGGAAGCCGCAAAAAGAGCTGGTCTTTCTGAAGTACCAGGAGCCATTCGTGAAATGGACAATGAGACAGCGATCATTGCAATGATTGACAGCAACCTCCGGCAGAGAGAGAAACTTCAGCCTAGTGAAAAGGCTTACGCCTTCAAAAGTCTGTTCTCCTAAGCATTGCTACGGATTAAAACTGATAAGGATGAAGCTTGAGAGCACATCGCTTACAGCGATAGCACTTGCCATATTTACAATGAATCTTTTCAAGGGTTCCGTGCGCTCTTTTTTTGCTTTTTGCACGTGGTTTCAAAATCAATTAAATAAAGTACTGACGAAAAAAATACTAAGAACTGATGAGTATACTGAATATAGGGTAATCTGTTAGCACAATATTTAAAAATTTAAAAGTGTGGCTTATTCAGTAGCCACTATTTAAAAGATGTCCGTGGCATTGGCGTTTTTACAGCACGCCCCGGCATGGGAAAATCATTTGCCTTACGCTGTTTTGCAAAATCTCTAAATACAAACCTGTTTCAGATGGAATACATCTATCTGTCCACCATTTCTGTCGCGGAATTCTATCGACAATTCTGTACCTGTCTGGGTGTAGAGGCGATTGGCGGCAAAACAGGAATGTTTAAGGCTATTCAGGAGCGTATTTACTACCTCTATAAAGAGAAGCGAAAACCTATGTTTATAGCAATTGATGAAGCACAATATCTAGGTTCCGGCATCTTAAAGGATATCAAAATGATTATGAATCATGGCTATGATTCCCTCAACTGCTTCACTTTGATTCTTGCTGCTATTAATGCACAGGCTCTTCATTGAATTTATCATATAATTTACATAGTTCATTAAGGCCATGACAGTGTGTCGTTGTTACCACTGATATCGTGTTGTCCTGATCAGAGTGTGTTGTTATCATGCTGGAATTGGGAGAAAATAATTTGCAGTTAGTGGCGATTGAAGCGTGTCGCCTAACATCTGACGAGGATGTAAAATATATAACATTTCTTCGTAATAGTCTTGAAAAATATCTTGTAGTATGCTCATAAGACTATTATGAATCAAAGTAACACAAAAAGAAACCCCTAATTCCCCTCATGAATGAGGGCTAGGGGAGTTGAAGTGTCGAAGACACTTTTTTACACTTTTTATATAATATCCCCATCTGAAACTACATACATTCTATTATATTTCTACACACATTTCACTATCTACAACATATGCTTTATCAAATACATATACTTCTGGATTTTTGTTTCCTGTTATATTTTTAATATACAACTTCTCTTTTTCTACTTTTATCTGCAATTTATCTCCCTGCCAAATAACCGTATATTGTAAGGATTTCCATTCTTTTGGCAGCATTGGATTTATTCTCAATTTGTCGTTTATCATTCGAATACCACCAAAGCCATATACAACACACTGCCATATTCCACCAAAAGAAGCTGCATGAATTCCCATATCAGAGGATTTCATATACTGTCCCAAATCAATACAGCTTGCTTTCTCAAACAATGAATACGCCATATCCACATCTTTCATATCACATGCCAATACACTATGGGTTGACAGTGACAAGGAAGAATCATGAAGTGTTTTAGGTTCATAATAATTCCAGTTTGCTTTTTTAACATCTTCTGGAAACAAATTTTCAAATAAGAAGAAAAGCATCATAATATCAGCCTGCTTGGAAACCTGCATATGTACTACTTGTTCTAGACTATAATCTCTTAAAATTCCTCCCACATGTTCCTGGTTTTTGTATTTTACTAAATCAATGGTTTTTAAGGTTAGATATGTCTTATCTTGTGGAATTACATTATCTTCTTTACGCGGTTTCGGCAAATAAATCTTATCTTTCTTTTCTTTCCACTGTAGGTATATGCGTTCCAAATCAAGCTTGATTTTTAAAGTATTAGACAATTCTGGATTTTCTACCCGTAGCAGTTCATAATACTCTATAGCTTTTTCAATATTCCAATAAGCCATATAATTGGTAAATGCATTATCATCCACATGCTCTTTATATTCATCCGGACCTACTACATCATTGATGTGGTACAAGCCGTCTTCTTGAGAAAATTCCAGACGTGATGCCCAAAATTTTGCAGTATCTAATATGAGTTCATACCCATACTGATTCATATAATTTTTGTCTTTTGTAATAGTATAATACAGCCATGTTCCATAAGCGACATCTGATGTGACATGCTGTTCTATAAATCCTGACCAGATTTTTGTCGGTAATCCGGTAACAATATCTATGCCTCCCCATACAGGTGTTACTTCTCCGTCATCCAGCCAAGCTGCTTCCCAGGGAATCTGTGCCCCCTCATATTGGTTATCTTTAGCTTTCTTATGAGCCCCAGGCAAGGAAAGGTAACGATATTCCATTAATTTTTTTGCAATTTCTGGATTTGTATAGATATAATATGGAAGAATGAAAATTTCAGTATCCCAGAAGGTATGTCCCTTATATGCTTCTCCGCTTAATCCTTTTGCACCAATATTCATACGGTTATCATGAGTTGGTGTCATAATTCTTAAATGGTACTGTGCAAATCTTACTGACAGTTGGTCAAAGTCATCTTCTCCTTCGATAATAATCGGTACCACATCCCAAACTGTTTTCTTCCATTCTTCTGCTGATTCTTCGGCTAGCTGGCCATATCCTCTAACTACACTTTCCTTCAATGCGAGCAAAGATTTTTCTTGTAGTTTTTTCCCTGTGAAACCTTCATTGTCAAAATCCCTTGAAGTATATACATTGGATATTTTTTCAATTTCAAAAGTACTGCCTTTTTGTACCTCCAACTCAAACGTACCATATATTTTTCTACGTTCAATATCAATCTGAACATCCACATCTTTTGTTTTTCCATTCTCTTTAAACACATGTATAGTTGTGTACACAAAATCAATATTAGACTGGGAGGTTTTTTGCATCAGCTGCATATATTTTTTATTATAGAATCGCTTATCACCTTCAGAAAAATGCTGGAACCCTGTATTGGTCATGCGTCCATCAATTCCTGATTGTATTTTTAACGACACCTTGTGCTTGAGTGGTTTTATGATTACTTTTTGCGCGATGTTATGCAGTCTTTTTAAAGATACAATTCGACAAAACTCTAATTGTACTTCCTCACCTTTTGGTGATGTCCAACAAATACTACGCTTTAGCTCCCCTGTTTTTACGTTTAACTCTCTTCTATATCTACCAATATTTCCTTGATCTAAGGTAAAGCGTTCATCGTTGATCCATAATTCAATTGCAATCATATCTGCTGCATTTGGTAGTTCTGACACTTCATATTCTTTCACTTTGTTAAATGTACCTGCTACAAACAAATCTCTTGTTTCATTTAAATATTTTTCTTCTGTTGCAGATCGAAGCCCCATATAGCCGTTTCCAAGACTCATAATCGCCTCACACTTTCCCAATAAATTACTATCAAATGTATCTTCTGCAACAATCCAGTCTTTTGCATTACTATAATCCATTGCCATAATTATTATTTCCTTTCCCAATTTTCTATTCAATTTTTTGTTAGTAAACTATAAAATTATAATGCAATTCGTAGCAAATCCAAAAAAGATGTTAATGAATAGGTAGCAATATTAGCTTTTGCTGCATCACCTATTGCTGCACAATCCATGTTACCTCTTGTTGCCGCTTGCACTCCCACTACTGCATCTTCAACTACTAGGCACTCTTCAGGCTTTAGCCCCAAAAATTCGGCCGCCTTTAAAAACACTTCCGGATTCGGTTTTGAATTTGTAATATTATTTCCATCTGAAATAGCATCAAAAAATTCGGAAAGTCCTAATCTTGTTAAGATGAATACCGCATTTTTACTTGACGAACCAATCGCCTGTTTTATGTTTCTTTCTCTTAATTTGTCTAATGTTCTTTTGACCTCTTCTGATAAATCCTTCGGTGTCAAATGTTGAAGCAACTGTAAATACAGTTCATTTTTTTCATTTACATAGGTTGTTTTTTCTTCTAATGATAACGGAGTTCCTTCATATCTTTTTAATATAATATCAAGACTTTCCATTCTACTTACTCCACGGAGAAGATTATTAATTTCCTCATCAAAATATACGCCCAATTTATCAGATAATTTTTTCCATGCCTGATAATGATACTGATCCGTATGACAAATAACACCATCTAAGTCAAAAATAATGCCCTTATATTTCATACTTTCTCGTTTCCCTTCTTATCACCTGCATCAGGTAGAGTCAAAATTGATACTATATTCCAACACCACCAAGCTCTCCTTGTACATGTCCTCCTATATCCGGAAATATACCTACTGCTTTCGGCTTATATATCTATACGCACTAGCACAAGCAGTCTCTGAACTATTATTTTACTCCAGTAAACGTAATCCCTTGAATAAAATATTTTTGGCAGAAAAAGAAAATTAATATACAAGGCATAATCACAACAATGCTAGCTGCCATTAACAAGTTCGTATCTGTTGTATACTGCGTTACAAAAGAGCGTAATCCTAATGCCAGTGTCTTATACTTGTCAGAATTTATATAGATCAACGGCCCCATAAAATCATTCCAGCAGCCAATAAATGTAAAAATAGCTATGGTAGCCAATATCGGCTTTGTCAATGGAAAATAAACATAAAACCATGTCTTAAACGCTCCACAACCATCTATCTTCGCGGCGTCCTCCAGATTGGAAGGCATTCTCATATAAAACTGACGTGCCAAAAATACATAGAACGGTGATGAGAACATGGATGGAATAATTAATGGATAAAGAGAATCCAGCCATCCCAAGTTCTTAAATAGAATATAGTTTGGAATCATAGTCACCTGTGAGGGCAACATCATAGTAGAAAGCATAACAAAAAACAAAATCTTTGCCCCAGGCGCATGTACCCTTGCAAATCCATACCCTACCATGGAACATGAAATGCACGTAAACGTAACAGGAATCAATGTTGTAAGCAATGTATTTTTTAGATATGTCAAGAACGGTAAGATAGTAAGTGCTTTTACGTAATTATCAAATCTCACATCTTTTACAAATAAGTGAATACCTTCCTTATAAAATTCATTCAAGGATTTTAAAGACGTAGAAACCATCCACAAAAATGGGAAAACAAAAACAATTGCTAAACAAATTAATACAATTAATACAGCGCCTTTTAGCATTTTGTATTTCATTGATTTTTTTCCAACATTCTTCCTTGCATCACTCATTTAGCCTTCCCTCCTTTTTTCTTTTTTATCTTTGTATTTCCAATTTCAGTTTCATAATAAACCCACATACTAGAAGATTTAAAAATGCAGCAGGTGAACAGTAAAATAATTGCAAACAAAATCCAGGCAAGTGCGCTTCCATAACCCATTCTAAAATTGGAAAATGCCTGATTATAAAGATTGAGTACATAGAACATAGACGCACCATTTGGTCCGCCTTCTGTCATAATGTAGGACTGTGTAAACGTTTGGAATGAGCCAATTACTCCATTGATCAAATTGAAAAATATAATCGGTGACATAATTGGAACAGTGATATTTTTAAATTTCTGCCATATACCGGCTCCATCAATTGCTGCTGCTTCATTAATATCTTGCGGTATATCCTGCAATCCAGCTAGGCATATAACCATATTTCCTCCAATTCCCCATAAACTCATAAGTACAAAAGAAGGAATTACAAGGTTTGCATCAGTCAACCATTTCTGGGATGTTATCCCAAATAAGTTCAATGTTTTATTCAAAAGTCCAAAATTGTAGTTAAACATATGGAGCCACAATGCACTTAATGCTACTCCTGAAACTAATGTCGGTATATAAAAAAGAGTTCTAAATACTTTAACGCCTCTCATTTTTCGATTTATTAATAGTGCAATGCCAAATCCTAATGCCAGCTGTAAGGGTACACTAAAAATCGTATATTGTATTGTGACTTGTAGCGATTTATAAAACCATTTATCCTCTCCCGAAAATGCTCTTATGTAATTACTTAGTCCAACAAATTGTTTTGGGCTTACAATATCCCATTTGAAAAAGGAAATGATAAATGAAAAAATAACTGGATATACTGTAAATACGAGGAAACCAATTAACCATGGAGAAATAAACATATAAAAAGCAAATGTATTTTTCTTAATTTTCTTCTTTTTCACTAATGCTAATCCGGTCATAACGCATATTGCAAAAATTATTGCCACCAAAATCAGAGGGGCAAAAAGTCTTGCAGCTTCTGTTGGTATAAAGTTTGAAAGGAACTCTTTAAATTGTTTTATCATAGACTCAAGCATCTTAATCTCCTTTCCCTTCAATAATTATTTCTTTTCGTTGTCTTTATTCTGATTATCAAGGATGCTCCACACCGCTTAGTGGTGCGAAGCATCCTTGATAATTTGAATATTTTCATTTAATCTTTTAAATATTACTTTTGAGCTTCCTTTAGTAATGCTGTTGCTTCTTCTGCTACTTCATCTAATACTACACTTACGTCTTCATCACCACCACCAAGCTTTGTACGATCATAAATTGCACTGTATAAAGTATTAATTACTGAACTTGCTCCCTTAACAATAGGTTGAATTGTCTGTGTCTGCATAGCATCAAAGAATAACTGCATATTTTTGTCGGGGTACTGTGCCAAGAAAGCTACCTTTCCATCTTCTGTAACCGGACATGCTGATGTACCTCCGATAATTTCCTGTGCTGCTTTTGCTGTAGAAATAAATTTAATTAATTCCATTGCTTCTTCTTTATGTTCCGTTGTATTGCTCATAGCAACACCTACTACTTCCATTTCGCCACCATTACCCGGTGCATTACAGAAATCCCAATCAAAATCTGTGATTTGGCTCAGAGTCGGAAGATAGTATGGTCCACAGTCGCCAAAGAATCCTACTTTTTTTGACATAAACCACTGCAGCACATCCTGCCCTTCTGTATCTGTTGCAGTTGGTGCAAAGTTATACTTATTTGCTGCGTCAACACAATACTGAACTGCTTCTTTTCCTAAATCGCTATTAAAAGCTACAGTTCCATCTTCATTGAAAATACTTCCGCCGAATTGATAAATCCACTGTCCATAATACAATGCACTGCTTCCATATACTCCCTCAATCTTGGATACAGCAGTAGCATCCTTTGTAAACTGATCAATAGAATAATCTGTACCAGGTATTTCTACGCCTGCTTGCTCTAATAGATCTTTGTTATACGCAAATACTTTTGTATTTACACGCTTTGGCAAGGCATACTGTTCGCCTTGATATTGCAGCTTTGTAAATAATGTGTCTGAAATGTATTGTGATGTGTCAATGTCTGATGTGTCGAGCGGTGAAAGAGCTGATGCAAAGCTAGCTATATGTACAGAACCGATTGATACTACATCCGGCATTGTTCCACCTGCTACCATTAATTGTAGCTTGTCTTCATAGCTATCTTCAGCATGAATAATTTCCACTTTGATACTCTTATGTTCCTTCATGAACGCATCAATGATTTCTACTTCTGTTGCCTTTTCTGCAGCACCTCCCCATGTTGCATATTGAATTGTTATTGTCTCCTCCTTAGTTGGAGCTGTAGGCGTGGTGGAAGCCTCCTGTTTTCCACATCCAGCAAATGTTGTTGACAGCAATACTACTGTCAAAAGTACTGATAACATTTTTTTTCGCATATTCCTCTCCTTTTCCCGTATCGTTACGGATGGTATATTTATGTAGATTACTCACATATGATAGTACTTTTATACATAATAGTCAACATATTATTTATATTATTATACTTCTATTCTCTTATTATGATATAATAAATATATTATATCCGTAACGTTATGGTTATGATTTTCTTTTGGAATTAATTGCCTGACATTATAAGACCTGCACAACAGCAGGCAGCTCAAAAAGTTGATAGGAAGATTTCATTTACTTAAAAGTTATTTTGAATTATAATATACAGAATACTTCTTTATTCAGCCATAATACATGTGTAAACGCTAACAGCAATTTAGAAAGGGGGCTCCCAATGGTTACATTAAAACAAATCGCAGAAGCTTGTGGTATGTCCATTACGCAAGTATCTCGTGCTTTAAACGACCATTTAGATGTAAGTGAAAAGTCAAAAAAGCGAATATTAAGAGTTGCCAATGAAATGGGCTATGTAAAAAATCTTTTTGCAAGTAGTCTTGTGAATCGGACCTCCAATATGATTGCCGTTATCATCGAGGGTGCAGAAGCCGACAATGTAGATCCCCTTTCTTTAAACATATACCAGCTTCAACTTGGAATTAGTGAAGCAGCAAGCACTGCAAATCTAGAACCTTTCATATATTTAAAAAAGAGATCTACTAAATTGGATTATGTTAATTTTTGCAAACAGCGTTATGCTTCCGGACTGATTATTTTCGGATCTTATTACGATAGTTCAGAATATATTGCATTGCAAAATTCTGATTTTCCGAGTGTATCTATTGATATGATGTCAGAAGGGCCTTTTAGTGGTTCTGTTGTTATTAATAATGTTTTTTATTCTAAGACAGCAGTATCTCAGTTAATAGACAATGGTTGCAAAAAAATCGCTATTATTTGCGGCTCTAAAAGCTCTTATGTTACACATGAACGATTGAGTGGTTATCAGATTGCATTAAGTATGAATAATATTCCTTATAACGAAGATTTGGTATATTATGCCGACTACAACTCAGCCTTAGCAAGTGTAGCTACAAAAGAACTTCTCAAAAATCACCCTGATACTGATGGTATATTCTGTATGAGCGACCAAATGGCAATTAGTTGTATCGAAACTTTAAAAGCTCTTAATAAAGACGTCCCAAAGGATATCAAGGTTTTTGGATTTGATGGCATGTATCTTGGAAATATTATCTCTCCTTCTCTTTCAACAATAGAACAAGATTTTAAACTAAAGGGAATTGCTGCTGTCCGTTTATTATCCAATATAATAAGAGGTGAACAAATAGAGAAAACCATCATTATTCCATGTCATGCTATTTTCAGAGAATCCTCTGCAGCTAACAATGATAATAATGGGCGTGTTGCAAAACCAACTTTTATGAGTTAGGATGCAATGCGTCCTTCTTTTTTTGGCAAAAAATAGAACCTGCCATTCGGTGTCCTATATGATTACTGATTACGTGGATTTTTAAGCGTACTTTATTAAGCCTTGTGGATTTTTCGGTTTTTATACAACTTTTTTACAGGATACAAGTACTGTCTTAGCCGTTCGTTTTGAATTTTGGCATGTAGTTTATTGATGTTATACCCCAGGCACAGTAATATAAATTCAGTTTTTACATTGTTTTTGCCACATGTTAAAAATCGGTTGAATTCATAGTCATTTTTAATACGCCGAAGGCTCCTTCCATTTGGATAGACCGGTTGATTCGTAGCTTAATTCCTTCCACTGTCAGTATATTTCCGTATGACTTCTGGCGTTTTTCTATGTACGTCTTTGAAAATTTCATGCGCCTATTCCCCTAAGCCTTGAAACATTTTGCTTTATATGGACATCCGCCGGAATCCTCACATTCGTATACGGTAAGTTCCGAACGATATCCGGAAGCGGATTTCCTGTGATGTATTCCAATCGGCCATAATATACGACCACCGGAACATACGTATGCATCGATTTTTTCAATGTAGGCCATATTTTCACACCTGCTGATATCATCCATGAAGCTCTTTTTCTTCCATACTTCATAGCTCTGCGGCTTAATGAATGGGATCATCTTCTCCTTCTCGAGATACAGATAGTTTTCTTCGCTTTCATATCCGGAATCCGCAATTATATTTGTGTATTTCCGTCCGAGTTTCTCCAACATTTCATTAAGCATCGGAATCAGTGTCGCTACGTCTGTTCTGTCCCGGAATATGCCAATGCCTGTCACATATTCATTTTCAACGGCTATCTGTATGTTATATGCCGGCTTTAACTTGGCATTTCTCATATGACCATCCTTCATATGCATAAACGTAGCATCCGTATCTGTCTTTGAGTAACTGTTACGGTCTGTCATTAAGTCTTTACTGAGGGTGTAATCCTCCTGGCGTTCTTTGTATTCCGTTAGTTGTTCCACCCATTTCTGCAGACAGGTTTTCCGCCTGCCTATTCCATCAACGAATTCTGTATTCCTTTTTCTCTTGGTTAAATCATGACCACCGGCTTAGCCCCTATAAGGGGCTTTTACCTGCTTGCGCCCGGAAGGCGCCTGATGGATTTGCCAACCGCACTACTTCCTCAGGCTGCCCTAAAGGGCCTTTTTTATTGCCTCCTTCTACGTTTGCGGGGGTCGAATTTCATGTATAAAACGAATGATAAAAGTCAGCATACATTTTTGGGTTTCAATCAGCCATTAGGACTTCATATGAATCCTTATAATAAGTGGGTTAAAAAGGCAGATCAAGTTCCGTGGGATGTTTTCGAAAATAAATATGCTGAGCTTTTTCAAAGCAACACAGGTAACGTTGCCAAGCCCCTACAGATGGCTCTTGGATCGTTGATTGTACAGACCCGTTTCGGATTCTCCGATGTCGATTTAGTGGAACAGATACAAGAAAATCCATATTTTCAGTATTTCATTGGACTTCCGGGATATCAAGAGGAAGCCCCGTTTGAAGCTAGTTCACTGGTTCATTTCCGTAAAAGAATTTCCTATGATTTCATTGCGGAACCAGCGTAGAAAGCTCGAAAGTATAGTGCCGCGAGATAAACAGTATATTGATGACGAATTCAAAGAAATGAAAGAAATTTTCGATAAGACATTTGTGAATAAGCAAATAAGAAAGGAGTCGGCAAATTGACGACTCTTTGTTATATCTTTTCCCGCCAGTCCGGATCCAGACAGCACATCCTGTCATCATGCAGTCTTGTCCGGTCGCAGTGGTAGTTCCACCATGCGCAGTGCCAGGCGGTGTAGATGTAATGTATGAAATTGACTATACTTGCAATTATTTTACTCATCTATTCGGCTCTTGTATTCTTTCACTTTATCCTTAAGCATATCTTCATATTCTTCATCCAATTTTGCCATTAAGTATAATCTGTATGCAACGTCATAAACCTCTTCAATTTGCTCATCGGTCATACCAGTTGTTATTGATTTGCCATTTTTCCCTGTATTATTATGTCGAATATCCGCCTTATTGAGAATACAACAAAAATCCTTCATAGCTGCAGATCTTGCGCCCTCCTTCTCAATATCAGTAAAAAGATGGCGCAGAATTGACTTTTTTGCTTGAAGGTCCCCTTTTGTTTTAAAATGATTGTATTTGAGTATTATTTTACTTGTTTCTAGATTTTCAACGCATTCCGCTACGGCGATTGCTTCTTCATTATTCGGAATAAGTATGTACTTAAGCGTCTCCAATTCAATTGGTTTTGCATATATATGATTAATTATGACGTTTAGCACGTCACCCATTTTATAAAACAGACTCAAATTCGCTCTTTGTATTGTGAGTTGAAAATCGGCATCATTATTAAGAATGTTTTCTATAAACTTATACATATTGTAATAGAATTCAGTATTTCCAAAAGCAATTTCCATCATCTCTGCATCTTCAAAATATACGGATGAAAAATCAAAATTGAGTTTATAATGCTCATCTTCATTCAATTTTGAAACATACTCTTCTAGGTCAATGCAAGTGCCGGTAAATGGCCATTTGTTAAAATAAACCTTTGCAAATCTGTACATTGTACACATTTCCGCTTCTGGTAATGGCTCGGTAGGAATAGTATCTCTATCGAAAAACAGATTATCTATCCGTTGTAGCTCCGTTCTTAAGTCAAACCCATCAAGAATTATTTCATGAATGCTTTTTCTCATTCGAATTGCCTCCCGATTTTGTATAGCAATTTTCATCATACAACATTATTTTATCAATTTATACTAAAAACAGCCCTCTGCAGTTATCATGCCTGCATAGGGCTTTGATTGCTATATGATATATGCGTGAAAAAGCTGAAATTGCGATCCGAGAGTATAGAATAATCATATTTATTCTTTGTAAGTACGTGCTTTTCTTTCAATTTTGAATATAATGAAAGTATCATAAAATCAGAACGAGAAAAAGAAGGGGAATTCATATGGAAAAAGTTTACATTCCTGTGAATCCTGATGTTCTCAGATGGTTCATCAAAGAATCTCAGGTGGATATTCTTGAACTCGAACTACGATTTCCACATTTAGGAGATTGGCTTTCCCAGAAAAAAGAGCCTTCTTTATCTCAACTGGAGAAATTGAGCTCTTTTTTACATGTTCCTTTTGGCCATCTATTACTGGGTGAACCGCCGAAAACGAATCAATTCGCAGCTGATTTTCGTACTATAAACAATATACTAACCCACACACCAAGCAAGAATCTTGCTGATGTATTAAATACAATGGATCGGAATTCCCAATGGATGCATGAGTACCGTCTCAGCCAAGGATACGAACCAATTGAATTCATTGGACGCTTTAAGGGAGCCGGCGACATTAATACGCTTGTAAACGAAGCTCATAAAATTCTTGGGCTTGATTTTTTGTGGTTCAAAAGTGTACGAGACTCTTCTGCAGCGTTGAAGTTGTTGCGCGAGAAAATGGAATCTCTAGGCATTTTGATTATGTTCAGTGGAATTGTTGGTGGAAGTACCAAAAGGAAGTTGGAAATTAATGAATTCAGAGCCTTTGCTTTAGTGGATCAATACGCACCCATTGTTTTCATTAACTCCAATGATTCTACTTCTGGTAGGCTTTTCTCTATTATGCATGAGTTCTTTCATTTGTTTATTGGAGAGGACAGCATTATTACTGAACTCTATGAGCAAGCTCAGACGGAAACGATTTGCAATGAAGCCGCTGCCGAATTTTTCGCACCACATCAATACATAGCAAATGAATGGAACGCGTCTGATAATGCATATTTACAAACGCAAAGGTTATCGAATATTTTTCACATAAGCCCGTTAGCTACGGCCACCAGACTAAAGCGTTTGAGGTATATAAGCTCTTCTTTAGTTGGGAAAATCAGGGAGGAAACCGAAGAAGCGTTAAGGCGACTTGCTGCTGCAAAAGAAAATGATGATGGCAGAGGCAACTTCTGGAACACAAAACTCTTCGGCATCAGTCATCCGTTTGCCGAAGCAGTAATTTGCGAGGCGAAATCCGGAAATATTCCATATATCGAAGCGTATAGATTTTTGGGCGTCAGAAAGGGATCTGCTTTTGATAGCTATGCAGAATTGGTGTGCGGATGAAAACTAAATATTTACTTGACACGAATGTTTTTATTGCCGCATACAGAACGTATTATGCTTTCGATTTAGCACCATCATTCTGGAGAATATTGGGTGAAAAATCCAAATCCGATGACTTCGCAGTAATAGATAAAGTAAAGAAAGAGCTTGCTGCTATAGAAGATCAACTTTATCACTGGTTCGAGCAAAACTACGAAGGGGAAATACTTTCTTCAAATAGCACTACTGTTATATCTGCATATAGCCATATTATTACGAAATCAGAAGCAAATATGAAATATATGCGAAAAGCCAAAGATGATTTTGCGGATTTTAATAGAGCAGATGCATGGATAATTTCGCACGCAGCAGTACTACCCGCAACTATTGTTACTGCAGAAACTGCATACAGACCCGAATGCAAAAACCGCGTGTTGATTCCAAATGTCTGTAGAGAAGAAGGCATTACCTGTATTAATTTTTTTGATTTCATGAGAAAAAATAATTTTTTGCTTTAGTAAACTCAACAATTTTAAAAAGCCGCCCCAGATCACTCCGAGACGGCTTCCTGTATAAAAAAATAATTATGCCAAATGCAACTCTTCTCTAAGAGTGTCAAATGCTTTAATAATTTTTTTAACTTGTTCTATGCCAATATCGTCCATACTAACTCTGTAAAATTCACTAACAGATGAAAGAAATGTGTTTATTTTTTTCTCTGCTTCTGATGTGCGAAATTTAGGCAGAGCTTCTTCTAAGACATAAATAAACTTTCCCTTTCTTATTTCATCAGAATCAAATAGACCATTTTTGTCTGATCTTTTGCAACGCAAAATGTTCCTGAGTTTTTGTTCAACTAATATTGCATAACTTTGAATTTGTCCTTCATATGAATATGTTACCGCATTTTGAGCAACGATGTTAATGAGTTTGAGCCGCCCTGTTAATCCAAGAGAACCACGATGTTAATTGCGAAGACCACCCGTATTTAGATTCCAGTACACTGGAGTTATGTGACGCTGAATTAGGCTCACAAATAAAATACAGGAGGTCATTTTCATGACCGATTATCGAGAAATCCTGCGTTTAAAAGGCCAGGGAATCAGCCAAAGGAGCATCGCCGTCAGTTGCGGCTGCTCGTGAAACACCATTGCCAATGTCTTTCAACGGGCAGAACAGATGCAGTTGGATGAGAGTAAAATCAGCAGCCGGACAAATCCCGAGCTGGAAATTCTGCTCTTTCCGGAGCGGCAGCCGCAGGAGTCCTTACGGCGTACTCCGGACTGTGAGCACATTCACAAGGAGATGGCCAAAAGCGGCGTAACGCTCACGCTGCTGTGGCACGAATACTGCGAAAGTTGTCGGCAAAGCCAAGAAATCCCCCTCATGTACACGCAGTTTTGTAATCACTATCGTCAGTACGCATCAACAACCAAAGCCACCATGCACATTCACAGAAAACCCGGAGAGCAGGCGGAAGTCGATTGGGCCGGTCAAGTCGCACATTGGGTTGACCGGGATACCGGAGACAGCAATGACGCCTATGTCTTTGTTGCCGTTCTTTCCAGCAGTAAATATGCCTATGTAGAAGCTTTTTCCTCACAAGATTTGGAATGTTGGATTACAGCACATGTACATGCCTATGCCTTTTTTGGCGGCGTGACCCGTGTGCTTATTCCGGATAATCTCAAAACAGGCGTGACTAAGCCATCTTGGTATACACCGGTTATTAATAAAACTTATCACGAAAGACTGCATGATCCGGCTCAATAAGTTGCTTGATCACAGCCACCAATTATTTGCGCATATGGATCAGGTCATTCAGTCCACCGATGAAGAGACACTCAACAGTGTCGACTTCGATCCGACCCACGAGACACTTTGTATCATGCAGTCCGTCATTAATGATCTCCAGCAAATCGACGCCTTTCTTCTTCACTCCTATTCCAAAAATCTCAAGCATCAGATTGCCAAACTGATCGAGAAGATCCGTATCTTCCAGTTTCGAAAAGATACCTATGTCTATTGCATACGAAGAAACGAGCGCGAAAACCGACTTTCTCTGGAAGCCATGCCCTATGACGTCAGTCAGCATCTTTCTTCCGATCTCTGGAACAGTCAGGTCCCCTATATCCTGACATCCGGCACACTGGCCATCCGGGGCGATTTCCAAAGAACGAAGAATGTCTTAGGCCTGCAGACCGGAGCCGGATCACGAAGACTATGTACATCCTCTGTCCCCTCTTCATTCGATTACGAAAACAATTGCCTTCTATATCTTCCTGCAGAGATCCCTCTTCCGGACCTTGATAGTTCGGAATATCTTGCCGGAATAACCGAGCAGATCCAGAAGCTTATCTTGGCCACACATGGTCACACACTTGTGCTTTTCAATTCATACCGGCTCATGGGAAAAGTGCGGGACACCCTCCAATCCGATACTCTTCCCTTTCCCATCCTGGTTGGCGACAAAGATCTGCAGATGGTCATCCAGAAATTCAAGAGTGCCCCCAACGCCGTTCTCTTTGCGACCGGTGCCTGCTGGGAAGGAATGGATTTCCCCGGAGATATGGTCTCCTCTCTAATCATCGTCACGCTGCCCTTCAGCGTTCCAGACCAGATCCGCCGCCAGGAACAGCAAAAATACCCAACTCTTACGGACTACATTCTATCTTCCGTCGTTCCGGACATGCAGCAAAAGCTCCGCCAGGGCTTTGGAAGAGCCATCCGGACAGAGACAGACACCTGCGTTATCAGCATTCTCGATGCACGAGGCATTCAAGGCGGCCGATATTATCACCATGTACTCGACGCACTTCCCTCGATGCCCGTCACGGACCGAATATAGATCGTGTCCGAATTCGTTAGCACGGTTAAGGAACCATCCTATTTTTCCTGATTCACTTATTTCAGTTACTTAATCAGATCATCAGCAAACAAATTTTTGCGAAGGAGATTTTTATGAAAAAAATGAGAACCATAAAAGGCGCACTGGCCGAAATCAAACAGGAAGATCCATCTACATGCATTACGGAACATTTTTTGCGGCAGTTAATCTGGCAGGGCAAGTTGTTGCCATGCAAAGCAGGCAACAAAAACCTGATTGATATGGATACGTTGATGAATCTTCTGGAAAATCAAACAGCCTCAGGGCCATGCTTACCCCCGGTTGAACCGGAAAAACCCACACAAATTCTCACACCCAAACCCATGTATTTGCAAGTGCCAAACCAACCCGCACGCAGGGTAAGACCGGTACTAGATTATTCGAGATAGGAGGCATATTTGCATGGCAAGCGCTTTAAAACGAGGCAACTCTTATCAGATTCGGGTAAGCGTCGGCAGAGATTCAACCGGTAAATACGCCTATGAGGTTACTACCTGGACGCCTCCTGCTGGACTGACCGCAAAGAAAGAAAAAGCCGCTCTTGAAGCTGCCATACAAGATTTTGAGCGTCGCGTGAAATCAGGGCGTTACCTGTCAGGCGAAAAAACAACTCTCCTTGAATTTGCGAATACCCAGTGGCTGCCATATGCAAAATCAAACCTGAAACCAAAAACATTTGCAGACTATTGCGAATTCTTGGAAAAACGAATACTACCTGTATTTGGAAGGCTTCCGCTTGCACAAATCCAGCCAATCCAAATCATCAATTGGTTACGAGATCTGGATCAAAAAGGCATGCGAAATACAGCTCGCTATCGCTTGCTGCCTCATGTGCTTCACATACTCAAAACCAACAACATAACCGCTGAAAAACTGGATATTGCCTCCAATACAAATACCAGACTTCGCAGCGGCCATGTTGTATCATTCGAAGTAGCCAGTAGAGTATCATCCGTTTTGAATTCTCCCATTGTTGAGATTTTTGAGACATTGGGAATGGACGACAAACTGTCAGACAATACAAAGGGCAACTATTTTCGTTGTCTGTCCTCTGTCCTCTCGACAGCCGTACAATGGCAAATGATTGTAGAGAACCCCTGCAAGCGCGTAAAAGCACCTTCTCAAAGAGGTCATGAAATATCACACATGAATATTGATGAGGCGCAGAAAGCATACCAGGCCGCCCTGAACTATCACGATATCCGAGTCGGCACCGCCATTATCACATTGCTGCAGACAGGCATCCGCGAAGGCGAGCTGGCAGGTCTTGAGTGGAAAGATATAGATTTTGATAAAAGCGAAATCCACATCCAGCGTAACTCTCAGTACATCCGAAGAATCGGAATCGTCACAGGCACTACCAAAACCAGAAGCGGCAATAGAGCAATCGCCATTGCTCCCGACCTAATCATGCTCTTGGAAAAATACAGATACTGGCAAAACACAGAAAAAGCCCGAATCGGCGATCTTTGGCAAAACACCGATCGCCTTTACACCCAATGGGATGGCTCCCCAATCCATAACCAGACCATCACAAAATGGAACAAAAAATTCCTGGCAGACTCCGGATTCAAATATACAACCGTCCACGGACTCCGCCACTCCTTTGCCACCCTGCAAATAGCTGCCGGTACGGACCTAAGAACCGTCTCACAGCTTCTCGGGCATGCTGATGTATCCACCACGATGAATATATACGCACATTCGCTGAAGACATCCGAAACTGCGGCGGCAAGTAAGATTTCCAAGATTTTGAGGGGGGAGGAAAGGTGATGAGATTTTTCTTCACATTTCGAATGCACAATACCCTGACCATTGCTTCTGACAATAATTAGAGCTTCGAGTTTATTGATGAGGGGTTATATTAGCTTCATCTCACAAACGTATAACTAATGTTGCACCTTCTTATACCTTTTCTCTCCAGTCAAAGTCAAGTGAAGCTATCATAGCGTCATGTAGCATTGCCCAACCTACGTGGCAATTCTACCAGGAGCAGTTCCAGGCGGCATAAGGAATGCTGTACTTTTTTGTGGTACTTGATAATCAACTACATTCGTTTATGAATAATCACATATTCTGAATTCATTGATGACACACTTTCATTATCAACACTTGATGTAACACGCGGAATTCTTTTTACTGGTATTTCGCGAGAAATTGTCTGTAGATTCTTAAATCCTAGATTCTCCAAGAATAGTCGGCTTATATTTGTTAAATCGATATTGATATTATCTACAGTTCTGTTCCCTAGGGTCAAAATAATGTATTGGTTTGTTACACGACACAACTGACGCAAGAAATCAAAATAATCGTTGAAAAAATTGATTACTTTTTGTTGCTTGCTTTCGGAAATGTTATTGAGAAATGGAGACAACAGCGTATGACAAAAGATATCCATATCACTATGTTTATCTCTTCCACCCATGCTGTTACTATCAATTATAGAGTAATTCCGTAGTTCCCATCCATCCAAATATAAATCGTCGGAATTTATCCATTGCAAAGCTAAGGAGGAAAATTGTCCATAGGGTACCGTTGTTTCATTATCACCATATGGCGGAGATGTAATTGACAAATCAAAAGCATTATTAGAGAAAGTCCGAATTTTCTCTAAAGTATCACATTTGTAAAGTTCAAAGTTATGAGAAGAATGCTGATACATATCGATATTTTTCCAAATCATCGAGCAAAAATCATCAATAGCATTGTTGCACATTTGTTTGATTTTTTCTGCCTGCTTTATATGTAGCTTGTAGGTGGAACTTCGCGTGTTGCTATATTTTCTAACAATATTCGTAAACATGCACCAACAATACAACCGGTTATCGACGTCATCAATTTCCATTATAGACAATCGAATTCGTCTCAAATCATCAGCAATGTCTTCTCGAAACCACTTTTCCATGTTAGGGAAATAATAGTTATCTGGTTCTTTAGTCTTTATTGTAAGTTCTAATGAAGAAATATCATAATAAATGCTTTCTGATACACCATGTAATTTCGTTTTCGTAATTAAGTATGCTAATGGATTAATATCACATCCAATCAAATGAATTTTCCCATTCAATTCTGATGCTTCATAGAGGGCTGTACCTGATCCGTAGAATGGATCAAAGATAGACTCAATTTTGTTTTCAGCCAAAATATCCGTCAAAAGATCCTTTTGAACAGGCGCTATCATTGTTGCTGGGTAGAGAACCGTTCCATGGATATCGCTACGTTTCTGGTAATTCTTATAAGATATGTCTGTTAACAACTTGCTCACCTCAATGAAAGTGTATCAAGTCAAATTTGAAATGTCCAGGATCATTTCAACAATTCATTTACAATAACTAGGAAAAACCCAATCTTTTTCCCCAAATCTTTGATTTCATCGGTAGAAATCCAATCTGCAGATTTATGAGTGGCTAAGTTTGCTTTATTTACTGCTCGAAAGTAATCTTCTGGATCTAGTTTGCTATCTAATAAGAGGTAACCAATTGGCAGGCGACTATCAACTATATTTAAAAAGTTACCTTTTGGTGTTTGTGGAATATTATAATTTTTTACAAACAGAATTGTTTCCTTGACCTTATTTGAAAGTTTGAATGATGGGCTCATTAGTGTCGTTTGTAGCTGTGGAAGTCCATTATTCTTACTTGTGCTTAGTTTGATTGCATCAATACTTAGTTCAAACAAAGTCCTTAGAGAACATGCGATTATTTCTTTGTACTGATCTAATCCCTTTGCGTTTATTTCATTGATCTGATTGACTAAAGGGGAGATGGAATTTAAAAAGTTTACTTCATAATCTTCTGGGCCTGGATAGATAATTAGCTTGGATTCTATTGCTCGTCCTGATACCCCAGAACTCGGTTCAGAAAAACTTAGCTGCAGCCGTTTCTTCATTGCTATACCAGTTTGTGGATCAAGAAACAAAAAGATTGCCTCCATCGAACATTCAGTCTCAATACAATCAATTCTATTATTCTCGACGCCATCAATTTCTATAACTATATCACTAGTCGACACCGGCTCTCCAGAACTGTACTGAGCAACGCTGATAAAGTCTACAAGAAAAATCGGATTGTTGTATATATTGAATTTTTTGTGATGCTCTGTTAGTTCGAGGACTGGACTACGTAGTTTTGGGTTATGCGTGGGCTCAACACCTGTTCTAGTCAAAGTTACTATATATCTTTTATTAAAAACAAGATAATATGCAGAATCATCTTCAATACTGATATCTATTTTATTTCTAAATGCAAAGCCTACTGCAATGTTCGCTCTTAGAGCTTTCATCAATTTCTCTTCATCATCATATGCAGAAATATCAAGAGGATTTTCCAAGAAAAATCTATGATCTGGAAGGTATTTCTTTCGCTTGCCACCTTCTATTTGGATGGTCATATTTATTTTTTGCAAAAAGTTCTTAATATGTTCAGTCAGAGGGTTCTGAACGAACTGAGAACGATCAGAGTTAAATATCAAATCCGGATTATTGCTTATGATTCCAATGGTTCCAATGAGCTGTGGAAGTGTCTGTGTATTTTGCTTTTTACGAGTAATATTTGGGTCAAATAAACTGTAGTTATTAAACAAGTTTTCGTTAATATAGATTAGTGGTGTAATTTCAGCAGATACCATTTGAGGGTTCAAATATAACGGTGGAAACTGTTTAACTTGCCCTGGCTTTAGTCCGAATGACATTAAATCAATATTGCATTCATATTCTGTTGAAGTAAACTCAAAAGGAATAGAAAATGCAAAACAATTATTGTGAGAAAACAATATTTTATTGTCGGAAGATTTATATGTAATATGAAAAATCTGCTGGGTTGGAAAAACCTTGCTAATATCATTCTCAGCATGTGAGTCTACTGTTTTACCATCTACACTAAACGATATCGAAAATGGTTTTGCATTTATATCTTTGGAATCCATATTTTTGTATATAAATGAATTCGTTATTTTTTCAACAATTTTATCATTACTGAAGTCACTTAAAATTGATTTGATATCTACACCAGTCATTTGGATTTCTATTCTTGTACCTTTAGGAATATCATTGTTTGTCTTCAATATAATTTCATAGTTTGAAATGTCATGCTGAGATACTAATTTGTCTCTGTCAACTGAAAATTCTATGCCAGAATCTCCTACATTTGTACGCCAGGTCACATAGCTGCCAAAACGAAAAACCGAAAGGAATCCAAGTCCCTTTGAACCTTGAACATAGCGACCATTTTTCATTTCTCCGAATTTTTTACTGCTTTGCGCGAGGTGAAATAGTTCATCGATTTCCTCTTTTCCCATTCCATTGCCATTATCAGAAATAATCAAAATTTCTTTGGATGAATCAAAGGTAATGAGTATCTCTTCTGCGTTAGCATCAAAAGCATTTTTAATTAACTCATTGATCGCAACAATATTGGTTGGGATTTTTTCGGATAACTCGTTGATTATTGATCCATTTACTCGAATTTTCGTTGAATCTCCCATATCAGATAATCCTCCTAAAGCAAGTAAACTTTACTACGATGAAATTACATTCGTGTTTTTGGAGGGGATAATGTTTGTCGACCAGCCCGTACACCGTTTTGGGCAAAAGACACCTCCATCAAAACAATTCATACAATCCAATATAGACATAATCATTAAGCATTGCAACGTGTATGAACAAATATGTACAGGTTATTTTACGTTGCTAATTTGATTCAGTTTTTTATCACTGAAATGACAAACAAGTCCTTAAAAATACCTTTTCCCTCGATAACAAAATTATTAAGCAACGCAGCTATCGTAACGAAGCAATATATTCAAATTTCCCACTCTTCCTTCAATCGATTCAACAGTTGCATTTAGACTAAATGAAAATATCGATATGGGTCACCAAATGGGAATTGGCATATTTCTGTTTTATCAGCTATAAGCCAATTTGAGCTTGATACCATTGTGCAGCGCACTATTTACCCTTGGCCAGTTTGGAGGAAATCCAAACTGGGATAAAATGAACATTAAAAAAGCGTTGCATTTGTGTGCTTCAATCACTAACTAGTAATGAACACTCTCATTTTTCTTTCAGCTCCCATTTTGACAAGGCTATCGAGTCTCTGATTAAATACGTAATTGATCGATTGCGACGATTTACTCCGATTCTGACGTAACACCACTTTTAAACCGGAAAACAAGGACTCCCGCTGAGCAAATGGGTGTATTTATGGCGTTCAAATCTGAGATGTTAGATTCAAATATCCGCTTGCAATCCGTTTCACTACGATTTAGATCCACTTTTTCACCGTATTCAATTTTCAAGGTGCCGGTTCAAACTTTTTAGACGCTAGGCAAGGTAGAATAGACCAAGTTTTGACAAAATTTTTATCTACTTGCCGATTTCAGGTTTAACGCTTACATCAATTCAACAACGTCAAAGGGATTACCGCCTCGGAATAAAGAAGAAGTAGCGGACGGGGTAACAGGGTACGTCATTTTTACGTCTTTCAATTACTTCAAGGCAAAAAACGCAACAACAGAAATACAAAAGCTGCCTCAAACAAAAATACATCTGTTTGAGACAACCCTCGTTTAAGCGGGAATGAGAATAAGGAAGAAGAAACGAATTGTCTAGTTAATTCTCACAATGCAGACATTATGAACGATTAGTTAAAACTTTAGCCACAGCTCTTTTCCATCCTTCATAGTTTTTCTGCCGAAGGTCATCTGACATCTGACTGATAAATGACTTTTCTACTTGACGCATAGATTCAAGATCTTCGTAACAATTCCAGATTCCAAGAGCAAGACCACCCATATACATGGCACCTGTTGCAGACAATTCTTCCGTTTTGCTGCGAATGACAGGCACCTCGAGCATGTCAGAGAGAAACTGCATGAGAAAATCATCGCGTGTTGGGCCGCCGTCTACCCGGACTTCCTGCAGATCAACGGAAGCTTCTGAGAGCATATTCTCGGTAATATCCTTGATCTGATAGGCTATAGATTCCTCTGCTGCGCGAACAACATGTGCTTTTTTCGAACCGCGCGTCAAATTTAATATCGCAGCTCGCGCGTCACTATCCCAATAAGGAGCACTCAGTCCAACAAAAGCCGGAACTAGGTAAACCCCTTGATTATCGGGAACTCTTGCAGCAATCTCT
>Ga0209430_1000793_pt1 | contig 27705 bp, 34 predicted proteins | sample BarGraIncub1133A_FD_184504 | JGI IMG/M metagenome (GOLD analysis project Ga0209430, IMG submission 184504) | Arctic peat soil microbial communities from Barrow, Alaska - Barrow Graham LP Incubations 11-33A (SPAdes) (version 2) | ecosystem: Environmental > Terrestrial > Soil > Wetlands > Peat... | reverse complement strand
AGAACAAATCGCCAAGATGCTGATTTTTAATTGCCGTGGTCGTCCATGCGTTTGCCGGTACGTTTGTCAGTAATGGTACATAGGCATAAAAAAATGTTGTAATACTACCGTCGATCTGGGTTTGCAATCCTGCTGCAACGTCGTTGACAAAAGATTGTGCCGAGGCGTAGGCGGCATCGGCTTTCGCTTGCGCTCCGGCAGGGGTTTCCTTCGTCGACGGGTCATATCCGGAAGCATATGTTGATGCTCCGCTTATGTGCACCCATTCTGCGTTAATTCCGATAGCGGTCAAAACGCGGGCAAGGATATTTCCCTCGGCGGTCATGCCGTACCAGTGGGCCCCTGCATCGGGTGTCCATGACATTGTTGTGGCGGTCTTTTTGTAGATCACAACAGAGTCAGCCAGCAGCGGATGGTCATGCTCATAATGGATTGTGGATCCATCCAACTGAGGAACTTCGGTCGCGAAGTAGCCCATAGCTTGTGTCAGGAGATCTGTGAATTGTGCCTGCGTCTGCTGATATGTCGTCAGATTAGTGTCGACCTTCTGGATCTTTGCAGCAATCGTCGATAGCCTGCGGGCGTTGGCACCTTTGTATGACATGCTGCTCTGGCTTTTCGCAGTAGCTTCCATGGTGGACTTGCCGCCGTGAACAAAGTTGTGAGAGGCTACCAAAGACACAATCGTCTTTCCGTCCATGGTGACGTGCCGAACAGAATCGCCCGCATCAATCGCCGGATTGCCTGGATATGGGCAGGTGAAACCTGTGTAGGTATATCCGCTAATAACTGCAAAGATGCTCTGCAGGATCGTATCACGGTTGTCCTGAAGAATTGGAATCTGTTCTACCTGTAAAGAATACACATCTGTTCCAATTTGCACCGTCTCATCAGTATCAGTATAGGTAAGGCCGGTTACAGTAACCGCATCAGACGTCTGCTTGAATCCTTCGTATCGGGATCCGACAGGCATCTCAAGATCGATTGTACCGGACAGATCCGGAAGCAGTACAATCTCAAGTTCGCCGTCCCTATTTGTCCTGGCAAATCCTGCCGCCATCATAGCGATCATCCCTACGACATCACGACAGGTAATATCCTCTGTGGGCCGCGTAGTGATCGAGTAAGACGCATTTAATATTGATGGGATAGAACTCGCCAAAGGTACGTTGCAGTGCGCTGAAATCGCGGTAAGAACCTGCGCATTTGCGGCTGGAAAGGTCCACGTTACAGCTGAAAATGGTTCATCCAGTAAGATCATGCGATCTGATGCACCGAGTGTAATTTGCGAGTATGGTCTTCCCGGTTCATCGACGATAAAAGTTCCGAGTTTCACATACTCTGTTGTGGTATCTGGCAGCACAAGGCCGCTATACGGCCATAGGGTAGCACCATCTAAAATGATGTTGTTCCATCTGCCGTCTGCGTTATTCAGTCTCAAACCACAAACAGTGGCTATGGTGGATCCGAGTTCTATACCATCCTGAAAGCACGCTGAATCAACATAAAGGGACCCGGCAACAATGTCCCCGGGTCCCAGATTGTAAATAGTAGCATCAGCTGTCTGCAGGGTTGCCTTGTCGACTGGATAGAGAACTTTAGCAGTTGCCGCAGTTTTGAATGCGGTGCTAACATTTTGTGACATTTTGCTACCTCAATTCTCGACGAATTCGAACGAAAGATCCCAGTAACTTCCGGTATCTGTATCGTCCTCATAGTATCGGCTTGGATATGATTTTTTTTGTGCGTATCCGGTTTTTGTGACCGGCGTGCCTCCGTCGGAATATATAAAAGTAATTGATTTGGGCTGTAGTGCGGCAAGAATTGCTTGCAGTTCCGCCTTGGTGAGCATCTCATGCTTTACGCTCATGTTCCGCACTTCGGACCGTATGACTGTACGGATCATGTACCCGTCTTCCCCGCGTCCCGAAGCCTCGCTGTCAAGATCCTCTCGCGCCGGTTCGATAGAAATAGGAGAAGGCATTTTCACACCGTTTACATAGTAGTAATATCCCGCCATTAAAACGCCTCCTTATGCAAATGCTGGTTTGTTTGATTGTCTGGATTTTTTTGCCTGATACTTAGTGGTGCTTTCAGCGATAACCCTTCCATCAAGAACAGACTGCACCGTTATGTTGATTGTCTGGTTTCCACTGCCTCCGCCACCCGCAGCTGCTATGCCCTTGGCCACAGCTGCCGCCATTGCATTTTCAGGCGTGATAATTTCGCCCTGCGTCTTGTTGTCTCCAACGATCGCGAGTTGAGGCTGATTGGCTCCAATGTATCCACCATTTGCATACATCCGAAGTCCCGTAACGCTGGACATTGCAAGCCCAACCGTAGATGCCCATATTGCTTTTGAAGAAAGCGTTTGAGGCATCCACGCCATCATTTGGACTACATGTGTCATTACTCTTTTAATATTGCTGTCAAGCGTCTCAAACACTTGTGTCACCTGATTGGAAAAACTTTGGTAAGCGCCTATTGCCCCACGACGTCCAAGATCGGACCCGTCAATAAGACTTCGTCCGGCAGAAGTTGATGCTGCTGACACACTGTTTCCGAAGCTGTCAAGATGAGGCTTTGTTGCTCCGAACAAGCCGCTGAAAATTCCAACGGTTGAATTAACTCCGCCCGATATCCCGTTCATCAAGGAATTTGCTGTTGTCGTTGCTCCAGAAGAAACGGTACTTCCAAGATTTGACATGCTGTATTGTGCACTTGTGTTCATTCCGCCAAATGAACCATTAACCGAAGAAGCTCCGGACGACACTACACCACTGAGTGCATTTACATGAGGAGAAACACTTGACGGAATCCCTGCAAAGGAACCCACAATAGATGATGCTCCATTCCGGACATACGTCGAAGCAGAAGAAAGTGCGGGATTCAATATGTTGTTTACTGCATTCTTCACGCCCCTGCTTGAGGCGGACGCAGAAGTTCCTACAGTAAGAAGATTGTCAGAGGCTCCCTGTGTTGTGTCGTAGACACTGCTCATTCCGTGAGCGTATAGTACGTTGGCTTCGTTTGATTTTCTAAGCTGTGTTGCAACGTTTGTCACTACTTCGCTGTACTTAGCCGCCCCCGCAGTGGGCAGATCGAGGGAGGCAGTGTTTAAAGCGGGTGTATTAGTTCCTACGTCACTTGTATAGTTTCTTGGAGCGAGCTGGGGCATTACTTGTTCCAGATATTGAGAGCCGCCTGTATAAGGGGTTCCGTATATTTCGCTCCAATTTTTTGCCTGATATGGGGTTAACACTCTCGTGTCCGGACTCGGATTCGGGTTATAGTTGTCAGTTGTGGGGAAAGCGTTTGCAATCGCATTAGCTGTTTCCGTCCACCCTCCCCCCGTAGACGAATCAAGGCCGTTTATCGTTTCGTCAATAAGATCTCTTACTCCGTTTGCTCCACCCGACTGTGATGCTTCGACAACCTTATAGACCATATAAATAGTTGCACCGAGGGCAGCAAATCCTATTAGGTCTGCAAGGGCCCCTACTGCTGTTGTTGTAAGCGCAACAGGTATGGCAGACACCGCACCTCTCCCAAGTATGGCGGGACCCAATAATCCAAGTCCTGAAAGCACCGCGCTTACTCCAACGGATATCTTTGATATGCCGGACAGAACGAGACACGCCGCGGCAAATGCTGCAATGCCTTTTACCGCTCCCGGATTGTCATTGAGCCAGGTAAAGACTTTAGCTAATACATCCACAAGAGCCGGGAGCCCTGTTCCAATTGTCCAGAGTCCGAAGGGGACAAGATACTTATCCCAAAAGATTTGCAATTGACCCAACAGAGGACCCATTGAAGTCCACAGCCTATCTAACGGCTCTTTGAGCATATCAATAGCGCTCCTGACCTTGGTTGCCAGTTCACTTCCCTGTGTTGCGACAGTTTCAAAGTCATCCGAATTAGTTCCACCCGAACTACCAGATCCACCGGAAGCCGCTACGGGTGAAGCCAAAATATTCAAATTGTCAAATCCGGCCATCTGCTTCTGTGCTTTTTCCGCTGCATTGCCTGCGCTTGTTGCTCCTGCTGTGTAAGCTGCGAATGTTTTCTTAGCCTGGAGAACAGTAGACTGTCCGGATACCGCTGCAAAGAACATGGCGACACGATTGGAGAAGGTGCGTACCATCTCAGATACGTTTGAGAGTGCCGGGCCTACTATATTTATGAGCGGAGCTATGGCCGTAACAACGGCATTGGAAATTGTTCTCCCCGCTGTCGTAAGTGAGTTCAATGAGTTCTTGAGAGTATCCGACTTCTCGGATGCACCCGTAAGGGACGCAGTTACGTCCTTAAATGCCGCTGATATAATCTTGCCAACGAACAGCACCATGAATCTGCGACCGAGTGCCGTAACCGAGCGAGTAGTTTTTGCCACATTTCTTTCGATGCTCGACAGGCGTTTATCTAATCCTGTTGCTGACATTGCACTCGCAGAGAGACTTTTCACGCTCTTGTCCGCTGAGTTTATCCCGGAGGCTATTTTCTTCCCGGATAAATTCCCGGAATTACCTACTGAACTGAGCTTCTTATCTGCCATTGTTGCGGCGGCAACAACCTTTTCAACAGACTGAGCTCCTGATGTGCCAAAGCCAACAATAGCAGACTCCATTGCCCTGGTTTTCATGGCCATAGTGTCAGACTTGCCCTCTAGGCCTGTAAGCGCCGCCTCGGCCTTGAGTATGCTTTGCTTCATAGCAAGCCCGGCGTCGCTGTCCTGCTGTCCAAGGTTACCCATAGCATTCCATCTGCGTTTGAGTTCATCCACCATCTGCTGCTGGGTGTAAATCTGCGCGTTCGTATTGTCCAGGAGAGAGACCATGTTATTCAGTTGATTGGTAAGATCGCCCTTTGTTGCTGTAACCTTAACCGTCGGCATTTTGACTGTAGAGACTGCTGCAGTTACTGCCGCAACTCCGTCTTTGGCACCTGTTTTCATGCCCTTTTCAATAACTGCGCCTATCATTGTTGACAGAGCCTTGACCTCGGTCTTTACCTCTCCAATACTCCCGATTACGCCCGACATATCTGTTTTCCCTAATCGGAGAGCGTTGGACAGACCGTTTTGCAGTATAGATGCGGCGGACTGGGTAATGTCTTTCATCTGGGACAATAGGTCAGCTTTATCAAGCTGCATCCCCAGGGATACTGATCCAATACTTACATCCGCCATAGTGCACCTACTTTCTGCTAAACGCTGCCGCCATTGCTTGTTGAAATTCCTGTACCCGTTTTCTTGCCTGTTCTGGTTGATCCGTTGTGAGTTCGTTTGCCCGGCGTGTCAAATATTCGCGCCGGATCCTGTTCTGCTCCGAACCAAAATTCTTTAATTTCTCCGGATCCTTTTCCGACCGTATGGAAACGATGTTCCCTAAGGGCGTCTCGTGGCCAATACCGGACAGTAAGGTGCAGAATTCATTCCAGCACATAACCTCGCGCCGCAGCCTTATTCCATACTGCTGCGCGAAGCTTGATTCGATCAGATCCCAGTCCTCTAATAAGTCATACCATGATTCATTTTGAGACTGTATCGCGAAATCGTTTCTCCACCTCATCCGGTGATTCACCGTTAATGGCGGACATCGCTCCGACAAAGAGCTGTTTGATCGTTCCCAGTCGCGTTGTCATGCCGGGATGATTCTTTTCAATCTCGGCAACTTTGTCATCACCCAAGAGCATCCCCAGGGCAATTGTCATGCCGTCCAATTCGGACCCAGCTTTTTTAATAGCCAGGTTCATCTTGATGATATTGTTCTTGTCATCGTTGATCTCGTACTGCTCTCCGGGTGCAATAATGATTCCCGGTTTTGCATCGTCCAACCGTGCCGAAATATCAATAAACTTAGCCATAATCTCTGTACCTCCTCAAATACCTGTTAAACTGCCGGCGTGTAAACCGGCTTGCCGTCGCTCAATAACTCAAAATCAAGAGCGGATACGTCGGTAGAGCCGCCGCCGAAATCTTTTGAAACATTGATAATGCAGTCGAATGCCAGCGAAGCTCCGTCCGGAAACTCAATGCTGGCCGCGCTTGAACAGGCAATACCTGTCTGATATGCAAGCCCTGCAACGTAGTCATTGCCGAGATCCCCGACGTTGCGCTTACCTGAAAGCTTGATGGAAAAGCCTTTTCCGGTCATTAACCGGCGGATCCATCCCTGTGTGTCCATGGGAGTCCATTCCTGTACCTTGCCGTCGATGGAAGGCTCGAAAGTCTCCATGTCGGCAATGGCCACAAGGGTAGGTATCGCGCCTCTGGAAGTAGTATCAACTTCGAAAACAATATCAAAAACCGGGAATACTCCTGCTGTAAGTGACATATTTTATACCTCTACTTTCTGTAATAAAAATTGACGTCGAAGACATATTCAAAGATACCCAGACTATCCGTTCCGACGCTCACCGGATCAATCAGGGAAATAAAATAACCGGATGTCGTTCCGATTGTCTCAGACGATCCGGCCGCTCTGAAAAGTTCTTGCAGTTCAAGCGCTTTACATTCGCATGTATCGGAATTTGTTGCCCAGTGGACTAGAACCGTAATAGCCTTGATACCGTAAGAGGATCTACCTCCTATAGCCTTCGGCTGTTCAGGACCGTTCTTCCTGGCATAAACTCCGACACATTCTGTGAGATTCTTGTCGATGCACGAATTGAAAAACGAAACGCCCGGAGCCTGAATTTTGAGCCATGCTATGACTTGCTTGACTGTTACAGTGCTCATTCTTCATACCCCCAGCTCTTTCTTCATAAACTTTGCAAAATATTCCCGAAACTTGCCTTCCTTCTCCCCGCCAGCCAGATACGGATCTAACCACCTCGCACCGGCATTCGGATTCTTACCTCGCTGAAAATTATAGTCCGGATTATAGTACAGCCTTCGCGCTTGAGGACCCATGGTTATCAAGCGTGTCTTGCTGTCTATGACAGGAGCAAGGAAAGTATTTTCATTTTGCAACGTGCCCTTGTCGAAAGGCATTGTCTGACTAATTATCAGGTCACCGCGAACCGCCTCGCCCGCTTGTTCAATAGCAATGGGAATTGCCTTTTCAAGATCGGCAAAGAACGCTGCATTCGGTTTGAATTCTGCTGTGACAATGATTCCCATCACATCAGCTCCAATCTCGTATGGTTGACTGTCCCGTCCGGGTTTCTCGGTCTTGAATACCCCGTAATAGTTCGCGTGGGAAAACCGGTTATTGTCACAATGCCTCCCGTGAACTGCACGCCTGGTATAATGTCTCCCTTAACGTGAATTACCGCTGCGAGTTGAACCCAACGACCGTCCTTATCCTGTACACGCTTTGCCTTTTCGGAATAATTGACCTTCCCGGACCATGAAGCCAGGTCAATAGATTCACCATCCTCTGATAGCCCGCCTTTGATCGCAATGGAGCACGGCGTAACATCCCAGATACTTAAGTAGGGTAGTTTTCCATTCATGGATCACACCCCCCGATAAAGAAGCCCTGTAGGCAGTAGATACGCCTCTGCCTCCACCGAGATGCCGGACCCTGTTACGAGCCCGGCGCCCTGTGAGGAGGACACAGAGATATCACCAATGGAGTAGCTTCCCACTGCGTTCATAGCCTGGGCAAGCTCTCCATATTGGTAATCGTATTCGGCCTGAGCACAGGCTGCTAACTTGATCTGGTTACGTGTGAATTCCGGCCAGTCGATTATGCCGATCTTGAAAGACGCGGCACGGTCAACTTCACGGCTTCCCCGGATCATTGCCGCGGTGAAATCAACATCGGGAATGACCGTGCCGCCGTAAGTGTCTTTATAAAAAGTCAAATCTGCATATGCGCTCATTCCCGGTCACCTCATTCCTTCGCTTCTTTTGCCGACTTCTTCAGCTTCGCGAGTTCTTTCTCAAGAGCTTCGTTCTTCTTCTCGAGTTCTGCATACTTATCGGCCGGCATGGTTTTCCCCGCGCCGTATGCGACGGTTTCTCGCTTGCCCTTGTCATCAGCCGATACGATATCAAAACCCTGTTTCTGCATAGCAGCTTTTTCGGATTCCTCAATCTTCAGCTCTTTATTGGCCTTAACTGCATAAAGCATGAACTACCTCCTTCTTATACAGCTGCAACGTTGTTGATCTTGATGCCGTCCAGCTTATTAGCCAAAAGGAAGAGATCACCATATTTGCGGTTCTGGTAGAGCCATCCATCCCCTGCAGAAGCAGAAGAGCCAGGAGCCCACAGATAAATTGCGCTGTGCTTATCGGCAGCGATGACAGACTTAGGATGCACGAGCATCATGTTCATCTGCAAAGCACCAACAGCCGGCACGAACCCTTCTGTGAAATCATAAGCGGTCTTGAAACGCCCAGACGGAACGCCTTTGATCTTGACATTGTCGAGGTTTCTGACTGTGCGGTTGATGGCCCCGTCGGCGGATCCGTCTGCCGTGATCTGACGTGCGACCTGTGAAGCGTTCTTCATCAATGTCTGCACAGCAGGTAAACAATACAGAATACGGCCATCTTCAGGCACACCGGCGTCGTCCATTTCTTCCATCCAGCCGTCGAACACGGTAAGGACGTTGGCAGATGTAAGAACAGTGGTATCCGTGGTCTGGTTGAACGTGGTCTTGTAGTCAAAGAAGATCTTGCTGAGACGATAAGCATCCGTTTCAGGGATAGCCTGCTCTGTCTCAAATACGTTCGTGATATTGGCCGCGGAGAGAACCTGATTTGTCTCTTCGACATCCATGGCGTCCACGAAAAAGCTGATATCACGGTCATGAGCAAGAGTCTTGGCCTGATAAGTGTTTCCGATTGTGCCAGCTTTGAAGCCACCAGCGCGGGAGTGCTCCTTGTACCCGGTCACGGATACCGTGGGGATCTGGATTGTCTGGGCATTGATGAACTTTGCGCCGTTGAGACCAAGATCCGCCGTCACAAGATCCTGCGCATATTTCTGATCGAGATTTGTCTGAAACTGGGTTACATAATTAATAGCCATGTGTTGTTACTCCTTTTTCTTCTTGATGCCAAACGCGTTGGCAAGCTGTTCCTCTGTTGTGTCTGATTTCCCTTTCCCGTCAGCCCCTGCTTTGAATCCGGAAACGGACTCGGTGCCCTTGAGTGCGGGAACATCTGTCAGGACTTTGTTGATCGCGGCTTCCAATGCTTTGCTGTCCGGATCTCCATTCGCATCTACCGTGACCTTTGAGAGATCCGCAAGCTTAAGAACATAAGGAATGCTCTCTTTGCTTACACCGAGGTCTCTGGCAACGCCTTTGGCTTCTGCGCTGATAATCCGTGCATTGGCCGATTTCTCTGCGGTAGTCAGCTTTGACTCTGCTTCCTCTGCCCGCTTCTGCACAGCTGTTAAGTTACCCTTATCAGCTTCTGCCTTAGCGGCTTTGTCGGTCTTGAATTTCTCAACCGCCTGCTTAACTTCTTCTTCTGTCATACCCATTTGCTGATAGACGGATTTGATCGCTACCGTTCCCGACCTTTCGCCGCGCTCGGTAAACAGTTTGTCAAGGTCTGCTTCCGTGTAAGTCTTTCCGGCTGCTTCCGTTTCTGTTCCGACTGTTGCAGGAGTCGTGACCTGTGCAGGTGCTCCGGTACCCGAATTCGCGGCACCGGCTTCTTCTGCAAATAGCTGTAATTTCATCTTGATCATGTGATTACCTCCGATTAACGTCCGTCGACATATTCCGCTTAAAGCCCGTCGGCTTAGTACCTATTGGAGGGGTCGAACCTCCGTCACCCGAGCGTCCCGGACGGGTAGCACTACCTTTGTGCGTGAAACGGGCATGAAAAAAGCAGACCCTTTCGAATCTGCTTTCTGCGAGAGATTGTTTGTATAAACCCAGAACCATGATCTTCCTTGCGTCTATATTCGGGTGTCAACGTTCAAGGCTTGAACTATCGCATTGGTCTGTCCTCCTGGTAAGATACCTCTTAGATGGCCGGTCTTATGGTACCGGCTTTCCTTGTCAGGCTAATCCGAGAGATCAATCCCCTCGATCTTGGCTCTCTTCTCGAGTAGATTCAAAAGATTCCACATGATTCCGTTTTGCTCGCTTAATAGTTCGAATGAACATGAGGGTTTAAATACAAGCGTTCCCGTAGACATCTTTTCCAGAAAACGGGATAACTTCTCCGCCCTAATCTTTAATTGAAAATACTCTGCACGAAAACGCTCCTTGTAGTCCGTGCTGTTCATCATGTCAATCGTGTCCTTAAGTTCCATGCTGTGTTTTCCTCCTATGCCACTTTCTCCCTCTCGGGCTTTCTTCTCAGTTCAGGGTTATCTTTCAAGTGCTGTTTCATGATCGAGTTCCACTGCTTGACCTTGCGGTCATACTTGTCGATGTTGGCAGCTTCGAGCGACCCGTCTCTCAATCTCTTGTACTTTCGGATAGTAAGTTCGATCTGCCTTTGCCTCTTTTCTGCTTCGTACTGTGTCCGTGTCTGCTCATAAGGTGAAGCTGTCGGTATTTGGGTTATGCCCTCAAAATAAGTAACGAGCGGATGTCGGCAGTTCGGATGCAGGAAGTGATCCTTAATTGCCTCTGACAAGAGATGATGTATACCGTCCGACTTGCCATTCGAATACACATCATCAACCAGAACAACACCCTGCCACTTCTGGCAGTGCTCACAGGTCGAATACAGCGTTGGAGACACAACTAAGTGTTCATTCCACTGGTCTCGCTTTGCTCCCTCTGCGGTCAATGCTGCCCGTCTGGACGATGCTCTCAAAGCCATCTCGACATAGGACGTGATATTCACCCGTCTGCCGTTCTCATATTCGACACAATTTAATCCGGCCGCAAGAAACTCACGACTTGCCATGTCAATCGCCTGCTGCAGTGTCATAGTTCCAGTCTGCATGTAGATGTCGGCTTTTTTGAGAATTTCCTCATATCCGGCGCCCATGCGGCTCGCTGCAGCAAAGCGTACTTGATCCATGTCCCTATGTGCGTCATTGATACAGGCATCCAGTTTAGGTTTGTTGACTTGGAAGAATGATTCGTCCGGCGTCTGATCAAGGGCAGGATCCGAAAGAGTGGCAACAACCAACGAGGGGCTTTGCGGTGCTTCTGCTTCCGTGGTCCAAACAACCTTGCCATCTTTGCCAATGTCGAACCTTGCATCTGCAAGCTGATCCAGCGGGATCTGTGAAGTGGTTGTCCCAGTTGCCTTGTCGATCTGTAGATCAAAAGATTTCGCACCTTCATGAAATGCTTCAGTGATGAACTGTTCAGTCTCCGGAGAGGCTTTTTCAAAAGCAAAATCGATGATCTTCGCTGATTCTTCCCGGTATCCTCTCAGGCTCTTAATCTGTATCACTTGCCACTGCGTCCAGTCAAAGCCTTCACTTTTTTCCCAGTTTAGGTGCCGCTGCAGGTTTCTTTTCATCGACAATATCAGATAACTTTCCATCTCCTGAAATATCAGCAGGATGTTCAGTAGATCCATTTACTATCACCTCTGGCTTAAATCCTCCCGGAACCACCGAAGGCTCCTGCATCTCAGCTATTCCTCGTTCGTTCTTTATCCTGGACACTTCCTCGGCTTTCCAGTCATCATCCTTACTATCCCCATAGAGCTCAGATACCTGCGTTTCAATACTCATGATCTGAGCGGTGGCTGCCTTGCCCACTGTCTCTACTTGAGCCTCAAAGGACGGGTTAGCATATTCGCCAAAACCTACTTCGCACTCAACGTCGACGATCGGTTTCTCAAGCCGGTTCATGTGGGCTTTAAGAACGACCGTTACGAGTTCCGGAAGGATTTTGGACAGGACAGTAATAATCTCATTGCGGGTATATAGCGTGGCCTTTTCCTTTTCGCGCTGCGCCTCGGCATTATCCAGCTTCTTGACATCAATTCCGAGTGTGGAAGGACTGATGAGCCCCTGAAGACAAAGATCCAGTGCGTTAACATATGTAGCAAGCATACCCTCGAAATCAACCTTGGGCTGATCGGTTATTATCGTGTCTTTTGCCGTCTCTGCCATATTCCCCCGCACAGCAATAAACTGATTGTCAAAGGGATTGGGTCCGATAGGTTTACCCGTCTCTGGATTCATGGGGATCATTGAGTTCGGTATGTACCGTTTAATACGTCCTAGCCTTAGCGAGTCTTGCCATTGTGATATGGATTCGTCGAGTGCATCAAAATGATCAACCTTGCGATCGAAGATTGAGCGTCCTCTGCCTTTCCACTTGGGTGACTTGTAGAACATCATCGGAACAGCTAACATCAAGTCCCCGGAGAATGTAAGGTCCTTAAGACTCGCTAACTCAGGAACGTTCGCAAGTGCAGAGTCATTGCCGGAACTGTCCTTCAGCTCATACTTGATGAAATTAATCCCGTAATGCTCCGTGAGCTCGTAGGTCTTATTGTCGACCTTGTACGGCGTATGAAAGAGAACTTCCTTAATTCTACCCCGGGCATATTTGTAAGAAACTTGTTCCCCTGAAAAGAACTCAAGGATCGGCAGCTCTGTCAGCTCCGTGTCGTAACTGATTTTGAAAGCCCCGTCACCAACAGTAAGAGCATCCTGTATTGCTCCCTTAAGAATTTCTTTCAGATCATTCTCCTTGACTATCTCATCCCAGGTCTTCGTATAGTCGGCCGGCTCACTGATTTCAATATCCAACATGTCCGATACAACGATACTTGCGAGAATGTCAACGATTGTCCCGGGCAAGCCTGAATGAATCTTGCGGATCCGTAACCCGTTGCTTGGTACGGCTGCCCAGAATCGGCCTTGTGCTACTGTGTCACCTGCGTCAGCTGCCTGCTTGAAGAACTGCTCAATCTCGGAAGCCTCGCCTCTGTAGATGATCCTGTTCCGCATCACGTTGGCCTCATATGAAAGAGGTTCGACGATCATAATAGATGAGCCATTCGCCGGCAGAATGTTAAGCCAATTTTTTACCATTGTTTTTACCCACCCATCTTTCTTCATATTCTCATGCTCCAATCAGATAGCCCTTGAAAGGCTGCGTGCTGTATTCATCAGAGTCCAGGCAATCAACGGGATAACTCCCATCGTCCACTCGGACCCATTCCTTGTTCTCATATTCCTTGCTATCCCAGACCGCGTTTTCGTATGCATCAAACCATTCTTTCAGGTGATCTGCGATCTTCTTGCGTCCTTGGTTGATCAGGATGCGTTCCGTGTTGATACGATCGACTATTCCATCAACCTTGTAAGCCGGTACGATCATCATCCCTGCAAGGCCAACCTTATCCAGTGCAGAGCGCAGCGCCTGGCGGAACAATTTATCTGCCGACTCAGCAAACACTGTGCAACTGGCCAACTGTGGATATACCTTTGTCCATGGCAGTAAAAAAGCGGCTATTGCTGCCGCATACTGTGCATGATCCTTGCCTGTCTCTATGCCCTGCTTGTCGTAATAGCCGTCAATTGCTACAACCTTCTCGTAATTCGGTGTGAATCCGTTCAGCGTTGCCACTGTAGCATCGGTACCACCGACATCCACTCCGACAGTGAAATCAATGAACTTCTGTTCCCTAATCCATTCCCGGGTGACTGCAATGTTCTTGTACATGTACCCGGTGTAGATCCGCCCGGATGCTGCTGTTCTTTTCCCTTCGATGTCTCGCTTGAACCACTGACTATCCCGATCATACTTTCCAATCTCACGCCGCAACTGCTCATTTGTCATACTGAGATTGTCAGCCATCGTCATATGCGCATAGTTCACGCCGTAGTTCGGATCCTGTTCCTGTTTCTTCATGTGCGGATCCAAATACTCGACATAGAACCAATGCCTTGGCGGTTTGGGGTTCAGATCCATGAAGAATTGTGGTCTATTGCTTGCAAGCATTCGTGTCTGGCATTCTTTGACAAACGTTTCGTGACACTCATTGATCTCCGAGATATACACAGATCCGAGCGAGAAGCCTTTAATTCTTGCTGCGTCGTTCTCTTTCCCGCCGCCGGCAATCAGAACAATCTTCGGGCCTGTCTTGGTTTGAATGAACAGCGCGTCTCGATCGAGGTACTTACCTTCGCGGCACCGACCCGCATATATCCATTTGAGACCGAACCCATTACTGTCGATTATGTTCATCTTCGCAGCATTGTATGATACTCCACCAGCAAGATGCAGCTTATCAGGATGCGTGTCGAGCGATACGGCCCAGGCAATCAGATTCACTATGTTCTTAGAGGCGCGCTTGCCTCCTTCGAGGACATTCAGCCAGGACGTTTGAGATTGACGTATATAATCAGTCTGCTTCTGGGTCAGAGGCGCATACGGTATCATCGATAATGGCCTCCTTGTTCATAAAGTCCTCCAATTTTCTTTCGGATACTGAATTGTTGATCAGGTCTGCAATAGCAAGGGCCTGTTGATTAATGTCCGGTCCCGGTGAACTCTCAACACCAATACGCTTTCCAAGGAACTCCAGGGACTTCCCTGAGTCCTTCAGTTCAATAGATGGTGATTTTCCCCAGGAGATCTTCTTTACAAGTTGGCCATCAATTTGGTCGCTCTTTTTAAGGTGAACGCCTCCGCCCTTCCCGATGTTTACATATTGGGTTATATCTGAAAAAGCGAGGCGCTGATGATATTCAATAATGTCGTCACCGTCTGCCAGGATCGCCATACGCTTAATCTCTTTGAACCGAGAGAGTTCCCTATCGATGTGTGGCTTCTTTAGCAGCTCATATGCCATATTTTTTACGCTCAAGTGCGTTCCTGTATATCCGGCAGCATAGGCGGCCTGTGTAGCGTTCCAGCACCCTAGATATGCAATGCAGAAATTCTTCTCCCGATCGGTTAAATCAACAGCTTCCTCGATCAACTTGGCGAGCTTCTGACGGGTACGAACCTGGCGCTTTCTAACTGCATCTTTTGAGGGTGCAGATGTGTCCAAAAGGGTGCACTTTTCAACGGGTGCAGATGCACCCAAAGCGCCGCGTCTTTTCCAACTCTTCAAAGTGTTCAAGCTGACCTTTAGCCGCTCGGATATCTCGGCAAGTGACAGGCCTTCATCGAATAGTCTCTTTGCTTCTTCACGATCATTGGACATGTCACCACCTTCCTTACTATTTGAAATTGGGCATAAAAAAGCACCCGGGTGGGGTGCTTTGATGTATCTAATAAGTCGAATCTATTTGGGTTTCGCTGTCACAATATCAAGGATTTGGAACCTTTCTTGATGCCCCTTATGATTTTCCAAACGCAAATAGTAATCTGCTTTACCATTATGGTCTCTAAGAATTTCAAGTTCCTCACCACGGATCCTGCCCTCGAATAGATACTGAACCATTGTCTTACTTGGTTGATTTAGAACATACGCTGGCTCTAGTTTATTTGATTTTTGTCTTTCTTGGATCCTTACTGCCTGACGCTTATCCTCGCAAACAAATTCCAGCGCTACGTCCCGATATGATAGGGGATATGCTTTCGAGTTATGGATGTCTGCAACAAACACTATATTCACATATCGTGCTTCACTTAAAGCACACACATTTTCCGTTTGCATAGAAACAGGTCCCAAGATATTTATCGGACTTAATACAGCTGTTGAAAAAGTAATGCGAAGCTTCCCCACGTATTGAGGGATAATAACGATTAGCGCGCCAACTACTGCCCCGGCAAGTGCTCCTACAAGTGCTGCAATCGCCTCACTGCTCATTTCACGCCCTCCACACTTCTTTTTTCTCATTGTCTCACAAATATAGGCCATCGACAATAACTGAAAAACCCCGACTGCGCTTAAACAATCGGGGCTGCGATGAATGGAGGTCCATCTGTGATAAATCAACAGCTTAAGAATATCACTGATGTAGGTGCACTGGGGTGCACACTTTACGAGAAAGATCATTATGCTCATCATCTATCGCTTCCCATCCACATTTGTCAAAAGTCTTCACGATGTCGCATATTGCCTTGTTTGTGATCTTGATAATGTTTCTCTTGCTGTAGTGTTCGAGTTCCATAATCTCTTTGACAGTCTTCTGATCATAGAATCGCAATGTAACGATCTTTTGCTGTACTGGCTCCAACGAGAACACGGCACAGTCCAGATGCTCTATTTCAGCTTCTTGAGCGTTTATGATGAAGTTCCTCATGCTGACATCGTTGCGCTGCTCAAATCGCTCCCTGCGGACGCTTGACATGGTCAGTGTGTTTGATTCTCCACTTGTCTGGACTTTATCCCTCGCATAATCCATTGCCGGCATGATCGACGCCTCGATAACGTCCGTATCAGTTTCCATCTCAATTGCAATCTCTCTGGCCTTCCGGATGTTACTCCTGATCGTTTTGTGATGAATCAGCAAAAACCGGATTCGCTCTCTTGTTATCATAATCCTCCCCCTGTAAACAACCAGACAATGAGGAGGATGCACGGCCAGATGAATAAGTAGAACAGGTACCCGGCACCGGCAAGGATTCCAACGAGCAGCAAACACTCCAGGAGTTTACGGATCCGGACACGTCGCGTTATGTCTCTAGTCATGTTCAGTTACCTCCTGTAGCATTGCTCTGACCGTGGCGATAGCTTTACCAATACTAAACTCACACATTTTCTTCTCCATACTGTTTTTCTCGTAAGAAATATATCGACATAAAAGTCCAAGTGCCTCCCGTTCTTCCTCCGAGAATCTAGGCGCGGCGGTCGTTTCTTTTCCGCACGGTCCCATGATGCAGGGTTCGGAAACTTCTCCGTCCGATGTTACTTTGCAGATTCCGTTGTCACTAAGATATTTACATTTGCTCATGTGGTTTTCTCCTTTATGCTGTAATGCTTATTACTATTTTTCATTGGCATCTCTCCACCCCTCAAGTGCGTCATCCATGTTCCCAAACAAAAAGCCTTCTTTGGGTAATCTTCTACATTTGCATGTTACTGAAAGCCATGTTTGCCCATTAAGAGTATTCTCGTGTGGTTCAAACTCGGGCATCTCATTGCATTTACGGCAACGGAGCTCGTTGTCAACAATGATCTCCGCTTCGCCCGACATAACTTCTTGGATCTCTTCGGGTGTTAGAAGCGTAGCGACCGCATCAGCTATCTTTGTGAGCGTCATATCCTCTTCATAACCCTCATGCACCCGACCATCGATCCGTCTCTCAAATACGGACGTGTATGGCTTGCCCTTGAATCTGCGTTCGAGAATGATTGTTCCTTTGCTATTCATCAGGTCAGCGCTGCAGTAGGGGCAAATACACGTTGGCTTGTGTCCGATGTCGGCTATGACTTTCCACATTTGAGACTTTGCTCTTTCGGATCCCCATGAGTCACAGTAGACAACAGGTCTGATGCAATGATTCGTTTTCATGTTTGCCAGACAATACTCTTTTCTTGCCTTGAGCAGTTCCGGACATTCGTGAATCGCCATGTGCCAGGTATAGTCAAGCGCCCACAAGTGAGCTTCTTTCCGGAGAGGATCCGCTTCGAGTATCGTCATGATGTCCGGATAATCCGCTCGCTTCAATTCTGTTTCTTCGCGATTCGTTTCTGCCAATAGTGCAAATAGATCAAGCTGTTCCACTTCTACCCTCCATTTCAAATAGCGACATCTGTCTTGCTCCTTGAGTCTCATAACAAATCTCCATGAGTCGCTTGTGTCTCTCGGCTTGAGGCATACCGTCTTTGTTTATCAGCAGATCGATAAACTCAAAATCCATGTCTTCCACTACTTCGCCTCCAGTTCCTCAATCGAAATGAATATGCCGGGCAGTTCTGCCCAAAACTTCTCAATGATCTCGCTGGCTACAATCGCATCATCTGTCCAGTACCCGCAGGTAGTCATACAATCCTTCAGCAGCTTGACCAGGTTATCCGTGTCCGGCTTAGTTGTCTTGTATTCGCCGTTGTGATGCTTACCCGTGATCCCGAAACACCACTTCGTTACCAGCCTCAATGCTCCTGAATATTTTTGTTTCGGTGTGTGCTGTCCCAGGTGTGCCATTAACTTCGCTCTGACAGCTTTGAGCTCGGCAGACTCATAAACGACAGGTTTTCCCTTTACAACCGCGATGGACTTCTCCTGGTGAGTTTTGGTGGGTACCTGCATCGGAAGGAAGAACTCAAGTTTCATCCAGCAGCCCCCTCTCCGGCGTAAAATTCATCCACAGGCATTCTGTTCTTGATTGTCCGGCCTCTGCTCTTGTGTTTTTGGTTACCTTGCTCCATTCAGTTAACTTTGAATCGTATAGGTCGCATGAATAACCAGAAATAATGATGTTCGCGTTTTTGCATTCCGTAATAACTTTCAAGAGTTTCATGTGATCACTGTCATTCATCTCGTATGTATACAGTCGATTTTTTCGTGTTCCTTGAGGATATGGGGGGTCAATATAAACCAGAGATCCAGGGACGTCGAATTTTTGAATCAAGATTATGCCATCAGCACGTTCGACCTGTACGTTTTTGAGTCGCTTGCCAGCTTCTGCTAGAGTATCCGGTAAAATGTTCCATGCATTTGTACAGCGAGGACCTTGTGAAGCAACAGAGTGTTTGAAGCCTGTGGCGTATCGCTGACCTCCAAAAATTCCTTGCCATGATCGAACGAGATACAGCCTTGCTTTTTCTATAGGGTCATTTGTAACCATCATTCTGCTGTGCTCGTACTCTGTTCTTGACCATGGTGTAAGTTCGATCAAATTACAAAGTTGGCCAGCTGCGTGCGGATTTCGTAGCACCTTAAACAAATTCACCACGTTGTCATCAATATCATTAATTGTTTCGAGTCTTGACGGTGTTTTGTTAAAAAGTACAGCTGCAGATCCGCAAAATGGTTCAAGGTAAACAGCGTGCTCCGGGAAATACGAGATTATCCAATTGACTATTCTGTTCTTCGCTCCGGGGTATTTTAGAACTGCGTTCATATAATGCCTTTCTATGTATAGCTTTCGCGCTTGTAAAATCTTTTTGTCTCTGGGTGGTTGGGACACTCCGCAAGGGGGGCGGCTTCTTAGCCCCCTTGTGGTGTACCCATCCGAGACGTAACGTAGGTGGAGTGCAACGACAACATGATATGTATGTAATACATATGTTTTTGTCACACCTGTTTTGTCATGTGACAACAACGTACTTTTCTGTTTTTGTCACACCTGACCTCTTGTCGACCTCTTTGCTGTGACAAAAACGTTAATTTGTGTTTTTGTCACACCTGTTTCCTCCTAACAATTGACGGTCCACCATCTCCAGGCTTTTCACTTTCGAAGCCTCCGTGCTCCTGCAATCGTCTCCAGACCGAACGATTTGATAATCCTAAGTACTCTGAAAGCGAATCTATTGTGATAATTTCGTTCATGCTGCAGGCTTCAAATGCTGTCTCAATGGATGACTTGCGCTCCTGTTTTTTTATTTCCGGATCCTTCCTTTTTTCCAAAGCATGTTTCCAAGGCGGCGCTTCTCCCTCAGGATCCACATCATTTAAGCAGCCAGATGAGTCGACGCGGTGTGTCGGATAATCGAACCAGAGATTGAGCGGAGGGAACGTCGGGAACTCTCTGAGAGCACCTTCCACACGCCAGGCTGATCGGCTTGAAACATTTGACCTTGCCTCGGAAATAGCTGCTTTAAGCTTGTCCTGTTCCGCTGAGTTGAGAACTCTCTGGCAGTAGTCAAGCATTGCTTTGCTACTCAGAACATCATCCTGAGACACTCCGTCTTCCCAATTCGCCATGTATTTTTCAAGGAAGTCTATGCATGCCTTGCAGATGGCTTTGTTCGTTTCCTGTTTGATAATCGCGTCGGTTAACTCAAGCTCTATCAGGTCGAGAAGCACATCCGGATCCCGGGCAAATACTCCGGATCCTGATGACCTGTCCATGCTCTTCTTCCCGCCCTGGGCGCCCTTTGAATGATGATGGCAATAGATAACTGCTGTGCCCAAGTCTGTACAAATGCGGTCAAACTGATTGCAGAAGTGAGCCATCTGGTCCGCGCTGTTTTCATCTCCCGTAATTACCTTATAGATAGGATCAATAACAACTGCGATGTAGTTCTTCTTCTGTGCCCGGCGAATGAGTTTAGGAGCCAGCTTGTCCATGGGTACTGATTTGCCTCTTAGGTTCCAGATGTCAATGTTCGAGACATTCTTGGGAGCCCAGCCGAGTGCAGTGTAAACATCCTTGAATCGGTGCAGGCAGCTTGACCTGTCGAGCTCGAGATTCACGTACATGATCTTTCCCTGAGCGCAGTCCCAATTGAGCCATCTCTTGCCTTCTGCAACCGCGCAGCATAGTTCGATCAATGCAAACGACTTACCTGCCTTAGACGGTCCTGCTATCATCATCTTGTGACCTTGTCGGAGTACGTTATTAATGAGCGGAGGAGACAGTTCCGGGAGATTGTCCCAGATCCCGTCCAAACTCTCAGGCTCCGGAAGATCGTCGTTGATTCCTTCGATCCATTCATGCCATTCAGCCCATGACTCTTTTCCGATATTGGTGTCAACAAGGAACTGCTTCTGACCATTGCGCATGACACCGGGCATTCTGGAGAGACGAGACGGATTACGGTTCTGACTGTCGATCTTAAGCCCGTTTTTCTGGCAGACGTTGTACAAATAATCGACACGCTTCCGATACTCTTCGTAATTGGCTGCATCGACTCTGACAATGGCATGGAGGCTCTTTTTTCCGCTATGGACCAGACATGCTACAGGAAGTTCAAGCTCTCGGATAATGGCATTTTGCTTGTCGATTTCCATTGTGTCTGATTCGACCAATGCATACCGGAACTCGGTAACATTTTCGTTTTTCGCACCTTTGCCATCCATGGGGTTGAAGCGGATCCACGCACCTACGTCCTGCTTATAGTCGCCAATGACCTTTCCAATGTCACCTTTGCATTTACCGAGCTGCTGAATTAGTTCGCCGGCCGTCCTGTCCCAGTTGCCTTTTGTGGGGAAGTGTTTTGCCTTTTCAGCATCGAACCAACTGTCAGTAACATATCCGACATTCTCGGTAGACTGGAAAAGCACAGTAAGGTACTTGGACAGCTGCTGTGCCGGATCCCATGCGTCGGGAGAAGAAACTTCCTTGCCCTCGATCCAATTCTTATTGATAATGACAAGATCGTCTTTACCTGCCCCGATAACATCGTTCCAGTCGAGCTCATGGCCTGCTTCCCGCTGCTCTGGTTCCCATCCATGGTCCTTAGCCATTTGAACGATGGTGCCGGCCGTAACAGGTGTACCGGTGCCGTTGAATGTATCCCACTTCTTAAAGCACTCTGCAGCGTGGTATCTCTTTGTGTCGCGTCTGCTCCACTCATCCCAGTCGGATGCGGTATAGCCTTCATGTTTCAAGGCCATGCCTACATTTACCCATTCCTGATACATGAGCATGGAGGGATCTATAAACCGGATAAGATCAATGATGTCCGTTTTCTCCATGCTTATTCTCCTTTATACAATTGAGGATTGATGTCCTTTGGGACTCCCCATCCGTTTGCCGCTATGCGATCAATGAGTTTTCGAGCTCCCTCGAACTGCCAGGCACCCACATGCTGGAATCCTCTTCCTTCGAGGAATCGGATCTGCTTTGGAGTGGTAAGCCCTTCCTCGCGTCTCTTATCAAGACGGTCCAGAATCTTGGCAGCCTTACCGGCATTGTCGATCTGATCAGGAAGGATCCCGAGCTTTTCAAGTGTTTCGACTTGTTTCTTTGATGGAGGAGAGCACTCCCAACCAAAGGCCGGAACATAACTTGATAGATCTTCTGCCTGGATACTCATTTCGAACTGCAGAGGATCCACGAGCTTTTTTTTCCGGTGCTTCATTTCCTGCAGGAGTTTGGCCAAAGCTTCTTCTCTCTGTGAAACGACATCCTCGCTAGCTTTTTCTTCAGCAGCTTCGATGTCTACAGGACATCCGGCTTGCTCGATGATCTCCGTCATTTTCTGTGCAACCTCTTCGTTTTCACAAATCAGATGCGCCGGGTGGCAGAGCTCGTGCCGTTCGGTATGCCATAGGAAGTCAAGAAGTAGAAGATCTTCTTTCCCGGGATAAAGTCGGGTACCGCGCCCCACCATCTGGCTGTAAAGGCTGCGGATCTTGGTCGGGCGAAGGACTACAATGCAATCCACAGATGGACAGTCCCAGCCTTCTGTAAGGAGCATGGAGTTGCAGAGCACGTTGTACTTTCCTGCGTCAAAGTCGGATAGGATTTCAGCACGATCAGTACTCTCTCCGTTGACTTCAGCTGCCTGAAAACCTTTTTCCTGCAGAATGTCTCTGAATTTTTGGGATGTCTTAATAAGGGGAAGAAAGACAACAGACTTTCGGTCCATACAGTTATTAACCATTTCATCTGCAATCTGATACAAATAAGGATCAAGAGCAGTTCCGAGGTCTGCTGCCTTAAAGTCGCCGGCCTGTTGTCCCACTCCAGTAAGGTCAAGAGTGAGCGGGAGCGTGAGTGCTTTAATCGGACTCAGATAGCCTTCCTTGATAGCCTTGGGTAGAGTGTACTCATAAGCAAGTGATTCGAAGTAGGCTCCAAGATTCTTCATATCACCCCTATCGGGTGTTGCTGTAACTCCGAGTACCTTAGCTTCTTCAAAATACGCCAGAACTCTCTGATAGCTATCAGAGATACAGTGATGTGCTTCGTCGACAATGATCGTATCGAAAAAATCAGCTTCGAATTGAGCCAATCTCTTTTCGCGCATGAGGGTCTGGACGGATCCAACGACTACTCGAAACCAACTCTCCAGACAAGACTCTTCCGCTTTTTCAGTAGCACACATGAGGCCAGTAGACTGCTGCAGCTTATCTGCTGCCTGGTCCAGCAGTTCGGCCCGATGTGCCAGGACGAGGACTCTCTCCCCGTCCCTGACACAATCTTCAATAACCTTTGAAAAAACAATTGTCTTGCCTGTACCTGTTGGAAGAACCAATAGCGTTTTCTTGATCCCCTTATCCCACTCGGAAAAAATAGCTTCTTTCGATGCGAGTTGGTAAGGCCTGAGTTCCATATCAGAAACTCCCCGCCACAAACGCCTGTTCTTCTTTCGGATAGAACTTCTTGATATCGTTCGACTGCCGGTCTTCGCCATCGTCATTCTTCCAGTCACGTACTGCAATTTTGCAGCGGCCGGTTGATCCAGGTACGGAAGACCAGTTCATGGATAATGGTTCTCCCTTTTTCTTCTGTCCGATGGATCCGAAGAAAGCAGAAAGCATTCCCTCGGTAATGGTATGCAGGAACAGGTTGTGTGTCAGAGTAACCCTGCCACCCTCTGCATCAATGATCTCAAGAGAGATAACTGCTTTATTGCAAGGCGGGAGCTTTGCGGATCCTGCGAATCTGCCGCGCTCAAATCCTGTCACGGTGAAGTCATAGTCTCCTGCAGGAAGTAAGATAAAGTCACTTTCCTTTTCGATTGAATCTTCCCAATCCAGTTCTCTTCCAGTATTGTCAGCCATTTTATAAATCCTCCTATTGTTTGTTTAGTTGCGGTTTGCTTGTACGAATGAATAGACTTGCGGCCATGCCCCAACGAGGACGCCGGCAATGAACTTGGGATCGTACTTCGAGATGGGAGTGTTGACGGGGTAGTATCCCTTTTTCCCTACAACTGCCTGTATCTCGCTAACCGTGACCTTATGAGTTGACATAAGGTCTTTCAGAGAAGTAGGGACGTCGCTTAATTCGTCCTGCTTATCAAGATCGGCAACAAGATCAAGGACTGTTCTTTCAGGAATAGCCGGATCATCAAAGGGAATGTCCTGCATGGATGAAACAGGCTGTTGAGCAGGAGCAGTGGAAGGCGCCGGCGTTTGAGGTTGTGGTACTACGGGCGGTACTACTGCAATAGACGTGTTCTCAGCGAGGACAGACGCAATAGAGGCATACTCAAACAGAAGCTTCTCTTTCAAGTCCTGTCTGTTCTTAGCGTCCCAGCAAGGATGGTGGGTTGTATACATGACGCGTTTACCGCCCTGCACCTTGTTCTTACCCTTGGTCGCTCCCTGATCGTCAATATTGATTACGACAGTCTCATAGTTGGCAAAAAGCACCATGTCAGCCCATTCCTTGAGTAACGGTCCGGTCTGCTTTTCGAGCTTCATTTCCCAGCGATCATAAGCACCCATTTCATCCGGCTGCTCGAACTTGCGCATTTTGGCATGAGCAGTAAAGACAACATTGATTCCAAGGCCTATGACATCCTCGAGTAAATTCAGAAGCCGGCCGAACTCTTCAGATAAGTACACGTACCCTTTCCCATAACCGAAATCTTCGATGCCGGTCTTCTGGGCTTTTGCACAGATCGCATCTATGCAGAGCTGCTCTGCCCAGTCAGCAGTATCGATGACAAGCGTTTTGCAGAGGGTCGGATTCTGTTTCACCTGTTTAACATGATCCATGAGCATTGCCCAGCTAGTGGGTCTGGGAGCACGCCTAACGTCCATGTGTTTTGTTGATCCCTCTGTATCAATAAAAAGAGGGAAAGGAAACTGTGCTGCAAAGGTAGACTTGCCAATTCCTTCGGGACCATAGACAACGATTTTCTGTGCTGACTTGATTTTTCCTTCTGTTATTTGCATCAAAATGCACCTTCCTTCCATGCCGGTGTCTGGGGTTCGACGGTATCGGTTTCGGATACGTAACCGTCCTCGATGATGATGGAGCACTCCCCGCCAGTGCTGACTCGTGTAGCGATGGCCTGCAGACCTTCTGCCTCAAGCCATTCTCCGAACTCTTGCATTGTGTCGAGATCCATCTGCTCAAGTTTGTCCAGGAGAACGAAACCGCAATCAGGGTTAAGCTTGCGGACAATGGCCGTTGCAACTTTGAGCTGATCGGATCCGGACATGTTGTCCCACTGGTCCCCGTTATAGATCAACTCTCCTTCCTCCACTGAGAGGCCGGCGAGAGGAAGATCTGCACCTTTGAGAAGATCGATCTTCGACTGACGGATGGCATTAAGTTCGGATGTTAATCCTGCGTACTGGTCCACATACATCTGTGCATCAGACTCAGCTTTGTCCTTGTCGAGATTTGTCCGAACCTTACGGTTGAGCGTCTCAATATCAGAAAGATTCTTCTCGAGCTCTTCGGTTGATTCATCAAACAGATCCAGTGCGGATTTTCTCGCAATTTCAAGATCTGCAAGTGCTGCTGTCTGCTTATTAAGCAGATCGTTCATCTGACGTTGAATCTGATCGGCCTGACTCTGCAGGTATTCAAGGTTCTGACGCTTACGCTGGTTCTCGCCGTTCTTAGCAAGAATGTCCTGCTGTTGTTTAATCAGATCCGAAGCTGATACCGGCTCCTTAGGTGCATCGGGGTAATAGGTCTGCTCCTTTGCGAACTTCTGCTTCTGGTCCGCAATCTGTCCAATGGCTGTTCTTCGGTTGTAGAGTTCGGCTTCTTTTTGTTCAAGTTCGTAGAGCTTATCGCCTACGCCGATGATCCGGAGAAGTGTCTGTGCTTTTTCCTTACCAGTGGATCCCATGAACCGAGGCAGGTCGAGAGCCAGCTGTTCGATAAAGCTATTCAGCAGAGATTGTCCACCCTTCTCGCCGTTCGGATCCGTGACCTTAAGATCACTGTTCTTACCTTTACGCTCAACCACAAGTCCATTGCTCATGGTGATAGAGAGGTTCGGCGGGATAACAGATCCTTCACGCTGCGGCTTAGAAGGACGATACTTATCTCCCCCCAGTACCCAGGCAATGGAATCGATAACAGAGGTTTTCCCCTGCTTATTCTTCCCACCAATGACTGTAAGGCCGGACGCAGTGGGTTCAATCTTTACTGCCTTGATCCGTTTTACATTTTCGAATTCGAGTTTGTTGATTTTGATGCTCATTTTTCAGATTTTCCTCCTTAATATTTTGGGATAGCAGTGTGGCAGCTCGCTCGTCGTATGTGACTAAAATCTTGACTTTCTCCAAGCACTTGAAGCATTGTTCGATCTTCCCGGGTACAGCATCTGGCCATGTGATTAAGTCGCCGCACTTGGGACACAAGGAAAATGCGGGCATATTTGTTTTCCTCCTATAATCTGATATAATTTATGGTAGTTTAGGTATTCACAAGGTCTTAGACCGCAGGTGTTAGAGCATCGGCGGTCTTTTCAATTTCTTTCTGACAATCGCACTGTTCATCCGGATCCAGATTCGCTCCGCACTCCGGACAGGTCTTGTAGTAGCACATTTCAGATTTCCTCCTTTCAGTTTTCGTTAAGCACATCAGCCAGTGCCTGCGCTTTCTCTCTTTCCTCAAAATATCCTCCGAAATACTCACGATTACCGCTGTGATCGACCGCCGAAGTGTCAAGCATTCTGAATGCCGAATACTTCCTTACGTCTCCGATCATCTGGCTCGTTACTTTCCATTTGCCGCTCATGTTCCCTTCCTTTCAAATTCCTGCCCGCACTTCTCGGTGCATTTCGGGCATCTTTTGTCGCAGTATCCGGTGCATTCTCGGCAGCAGATCACGGGGCAAAGTGCGGCTTCTGATTTTTGGTGGCAAAACTTCATTGGTTTCTCCTCTCCTCACCATTTCTTGAAGCTCCCGCTAAAATCGTTCTCCGCCTTGATCGGCGTACAGATCGAGGCTCCACGATTAGGAATGATTTTCAGCCTGTTCTCATAGGCTTTGTGGCGCTTGTTCGTCAGAAGGATGGGAATGATCTGGCGGATGATGCTCATGCTGATTCTCCTTCTTCCCGTTCAGGGAAGTACCGGCTCATTTGCTCAATCGGTTCATGGATATAGGCCAGAGCCAGCTTCTTGTCACGGAATGTAAATTCCGCTTTCCCGTTTAGTCGTTGAGATATGTATGTCCGGCATTTGTTGATCGCTTCTCCCAGTTCATCCTCTGACTCAAAAGCCCTGCAGAGTTTGGGGAAGAGTTCCATCTTGCGACAATCTCTCATGTTTATTTTTCTCCTTTCTTATGTATTGCGTTGAGTGGTATAATCCTCCTCATAGAGGGGAGGTGATCTAAATGGAAATGAAATGTAGAGACTGTGATCTTGTTATGCAAAAGGTTTCTCCTAAAACCGGAGACTGTTTCTTCTTACCCGAATTCAGAGCAAGCGATAAGAACGTTCTAATGACAACAGGTTATGGCGTTGATTTGTTTGTATGCCCTTCATGTGGACGAATTGAATTCAAAGTGTATAATTCTCAGCAGTAATTCGCCCGCTATCGATGAGTGACCTATGAAATGAATTAGATCCAATGATTTGACCATCAATCACATTGTTCACGGTTATGTCGTCGTTATTTTCGCCAATAACGGCGGCAATTTTTTTGGATAAATCTTCTACCCTTCCATCATTGGCGCCAGACCCCGAAAGATAAGGTCCGTTTGAATCTTCCGGGATGAATTGTCCGGCGTTCTGTTTCTCCAGGGTGTCGGCAATTCTATTCAGAGCACCCACAATCTGTGTCAATTCAGTAGCGGGTTCGACGTGGTCTGCCTGAAAGATTCCGGTTTCTATGTATCCTCCGCTGACAATAGATGAAGCTTCTGGATTCTGTTCTTTTCTGGTGTTGGTAAATAATTTCATTTTCTTTCTCCTTTCTGTCCCAGTATCGGGACGGTGATTCGGTTAGGTGGTTTCGTTAGGTGGCATTTTCAAATTGGTGATATACTCTCCTTATTAATGCGAAAGGAGATACTGCTCATGAAAGATGCGATTCAGCGTTATCTGCCAAACTCTCAGGAATTGCCTTATATCGTCTTACAGTGGATGAA
>Ga0209430_1000792_pt1 | contig 27705 bp, 25 predicted proteins | sample BarGraIncub1133A_FD_184504 | JGI IMG/M metagenome (GOLD analysis project Ga0209430, IMG submission 184504) | Arctic peat soil microbial communities from Barrow, Alaska - Barrow Graham LP Incubations 11-33A (SPAdes) (version 2) | ecosystem: Environmental > Terrestrial > Soil > Wetlands > Peat... | reverse complement strand
TTGGGTTTTTGACAGTAGTGGTATAAAGATATATACAGTCAGCGGGAATTCATTGATCACAATATATTCTTCGACATGGCCAACGAAAGACCATAAATTTCAGCTTGGAGATTTTAATGGCGACGGAAAGACCGATATGTTTGTTTATGGGTATACAACCTATGAATGGGCTGAGTGGCAAACACAACTTTCTACGGGAACAAGTTTTGAAGGTCACTATTTCCCGGCAAAGAAAACAAATCTGAAAGATGATAAAGTCTATGCCTGCGATTTTAATGGGGATGGGCGAACTGATATTATGGCATTGAGTAAAAATGCAAGCAATAATCCCCGTCAATACTACTTTATCGTTAATTTAAACGGTGATGGTATATCCAGTGAATATAAAGAACAGACTTATCTGAATAAAGATTACACTTTTACATTGGGCGATTACGATGGTAACGGTCAAAAGGATATAATAGTGACTTCGGCTACAACCGGCTATCGTCTTTCAAAGACTACGAATGTTACGGGTACCACCGAAATGCTATTGAAAAATATTGGTGACGGATTCGGGAATATTACAGGAATTTATTACAATAAACTCACTGACTCCTATTCTAATTATGAAAGAGGAACCGGTGTTGATGTTTTTCCTGTTTTTACCTACCAGGGACCTTTGAATGTTGTCAAATCGGTTTACAATTACGGGTTAGATTCATCTGAGAATTATGCTTATAGTGGTTTAAAAATCCATCGGCAGGGGAAAGGGTTTTTATGTTTTGTGAAAACAACCGTTACGGAAAACAATACTGGCATTACCTCTGAAAACCAATATAGTTACGATCCAACATGTTTTTCCCCTGAATTACTGAGCACAACCAAACGCGCTGGCACTAACAATATATCAATAGTTACCAATAAGTATCAATACAACTCATTTGGCGACACCTTCGGAAACAAACGGTTTTTCCCCTATATCTCAAAATTGACAGAACAAAATATCCTGAGCGGAGAAACTATCTCCTCAGAATTTTTATATGATGGGTATGGGAATGTGAACTATGCGAAAAAAGTCTTAAACATTAGAGAAAATGAAGTAACAAACAACACAATCGAAAATATTGATAACAGCACACAATGGTTGTTGGGTCACGTAACAAACTCGGCAACTGTATTTACTGGTACCGGGACTCCTCTTACAAAACAAACCAATCGTACTTATTCCCCGACATCCAATCTTGTTGTCTCTGAAACTTATTTTCCTTCGACGTCTAGCGAATTGCTAAAATCTTATGAATATTTTTCCAGCGGGAACCTGAAAAAAGAGATAACTACCGGCGATGGCATTTCGCGAACAACAGAATATGAATACGAAGCCGACAACATCCGTATCAAAAAGATAACCGATCCGCTTGCCCGTGCTACAAACCGTGTTTACGACAACTTTGGCAGGCTGCAATCGGAAACGGATTACCTGGGCAATTCAAACAACTACGGTTATGACAACTTTGGTAGGCAAACCTCACAAACCAATTATGATGGTAGCCAGGTTACCTCCTCATTATTTTGGTTTACCGGTAGCGGCCCAACAAATGCGCGGTACTACTTTCAAAAGACAGGTAACGATGGCGCTGAATCGAAAACCTGGTACGATAAGAATGGGTGAGAGATTCGTTCTGACGTAAAAGGCTTCAACGGGACCATGATAGCTGTATTGAAAACATATAATTCCAAAGGTGAACTAACCTCTGTATCTGAACCTTATTATGAAACGGCATCGCCTTCCCAATTTACCAATTACACTTACGACAGTTATGGCAGACAGGCCGGCATCAGCAGCTTTACAGGCAGCAGCACAAATTACAGTTACGATGCCAATACGGTTACCGAAACTACAAACGATCGAACCATTGTTAAATCATACAATACAAATGGAAGCCTGGCACAATCGGTTGATCCGGGAGGGACATTGTATTATTTATACTATCCCGACGGAAAACCATATACTATCTAACGAAATGATTTAACCATTGCATCAATGAGTTATGATGCAGCCGGTAACCAGACACAATTGGTTGACATTAGCGCCGGGACAATTAATTCTACATATACTAAGTTTGGTGAGCTAAAGACCCAGACCAATGCAAACGGAAATATAACAACCTTTAATTACTCCCCTGAGGGTTTAATTAGCAGCAGGGAAACGCTTGAAGGGACAACAACTTATACCTACATCAACAAGCAGTTGACAGGAATCAGTAATCCTACAACCAGGGTCAGCCGTACATTCATTTACGACACCAAAGGCCGGGTATCAAGCACATCAGAAACAATACCTGACTGGACACGCCGGATAAAATATCCAGTCTCCGCCGGAGCAAATTGGTTCTTCATCAATTTAGGTGATGTTTAACCGGCTTTACTAAGTATCACTTTTCTTCGTAGCAGCTCGAAGCTAGCTCTTCCATACATTTGCCGTTTTATGCTTTTCAATCTGTTCACCTGCCCTTCGACTTGTCCATTACTCCAGTTCGTTTTTATGGCATTTCTTACGGCCTTTATATCGCTCCTTAATCCTCTGACAAAAGACTGAAGTTGAAACTTCCCAATTGCCCAGGTTTTATTCATCCAGTCTTCTAACAAAGAATCATCATTCCCCAGTAACAAGTCTTTAAACGACAAAATCTGAAGACGAAGTTTCTCGAGTATCGTATTTTTACTGAACAATGAAATCATGATTTCTCTTTCGAAATTATTCTCGATTTTAGACAAGTCAGCAAATCGCAGATATCTTGCGATTTTCCGTGGGGACATTAATCTTTGTTTGACTACCGTTAATGTTTTTGTTTCTGGATTTGTCCGCATCGGATGATCTTTGAATTGTTCATAAAAACTGGACTTACCCCCTTTAAAACCTGCTTTTGTAATGCTGTCAAATATCGTTGTAATATTTTTCCCTTCGGAAAACTCCCTTTCTATAATTTCCTTATATTCATTGTAATTATTCCTGATATGAATGCCTTTATTTAATAAAATATCCATTTTGGAATAACGACGAACCGTATTCCTTGACATCTGTAACGATTTTGCAATTGATTTTACTGAGACCCCATCTTTAAGCATTTCTTTTACTTTATCAAATCTCGCTTTGAAATAATCATTCATTTCCCCTTTCTCTTTTCCTGGACCTTTCGTTGGTTCTTCATCGGAAATATCCGGGGCAATTGTTACCTGGGGTGGAGAATCCTCAAGTAAGGAATTTGATAAATCCCTATATTCGTGCCGAATAACCTCATATACACTGTCCGATAAATTTGCCAATAAATGAAATCTGTCGGCCACTTGTTCAGCATTGGGTAATACTGCCGATACGGCACTTGAATAAGAACTGGCTCTGTCACGTGTCACTGTTTCTACCTCCGGATGCTGCTTCAGCCATTTCTTCAAAGCAACGCCATCCCTGCCTTCCAATAAATCAATTGCTTGTCTTGTTTCTATGTTGACAAGCAGGGTTCCATAAGATAATCCTTTCCTATACGCCCAATCATCAATTCCTAAAACCCTAACTTTATCGATTAAGGGAATCGGTAAGCTATCAACAAACCTGAGTGCGGTCGAAGGGCTTACTGGCAATGAAATTAAACCAGCAATATAGGCTCCTTTTCTGGCAGATACTTCAAGAAAGATACTTTGCAGCCTCTGTCGTGTTCGATTAGTCATTCTTGAATACGCTTTAATCTCATCACCAGGTTGTTCTGTAAATATCATTCTTTTACAATCCGGATTTTTACAGAAAAACTTTCTCGCAGTTAAATTAATTGAAACACAGCGAGTTGACATAGGAAGATCTCTTAGAACTCTAACGTATGAACTATGAATGTATTTACTCCTCTTAGCGCAACAAGGACATTTAGCAGTTTTCTGAATTGAACGAGCAGGAACATGTATCTTAAAATCAATTATATGTGGTGTTCCAAGACGAATACCAGATAAAGAAAATAATGCTTTCATTTATTCTCTTTATTATCGGCAGAGGTAAAAAGCATATCCAAAATGAAGTACAGGCAAGTGGGGAATAATTCAGTAACTTTAACGCAATTAGTAAGTAGGTGCATGATTGCTTTGTCTTTGATTGTTAGCGCTTTAAAGATACTAATAATCTACCTTACTTGCTAATTATTTTAGCTCTATTTTACTGTATATCTGATATTTAAGCAATATTTAAGATGGTAATTCTAAGTGTTCGCTTTTCGTTTTTATTTCACCTAAATTGATGAAGAACCTCTTTGACCGAATATTTCACTAATATAAAATTATTAGTTTATTTCGGATTAAACTTTTCTTTTATAAGAATGTCAAATTGAAAATTCGCTTCAAAAAAGCGGATCGGAAAGTAAGTTAAACGAATTGTATACGTTATATATAAGATTCATAATAAACTCAGAAACAACCAATTAAACGAATCACTGATATGAGTAGGATTTCAAAATGGCTTTACATCCCAGTTGTATTGCTGATTATCTTCTCTTTAGGTTATGTTTTATTAAAATCTAAAGAAAAGGATAATCCATATTCAAAAACGTATCCTCCTGCATCAAGGGATAAGCAACAGGCAAAAGTAGATGCTTTTGTGGTAAAGCCTTCTCTACTAATTGATGAAATTTCAGTTTCAGGTTCCTTGCTCGCCTTCGAGGAAGTTGAACTGAAAAATGAAGTGGCGGGAAGGGTTGTTTTTATCAATTTGCCTGAAGGGAAACAAGTGAAAAAAGGTACTTTGCTGGTAAAACTTTTTGATGATGATTTGCAGGCTGGTTTAAATAAACTCCAAATACAGCTTGCTATTCAGGAAAAAATCCACGAAAGACAAGCGGAACTTCTGAAAGTGAACGGAATCAGCCAGAACGACTTTGACCAGACCGGACTGGAGTTGAACTCATTGAGAGCCGATATTGAAGTACAAAAAGTGTTCATTCGCAAAACAGAAGTACTCGCGCCATTTGATGGAGTAATTGGTTTACGAAATATCAGCATCGGGGCAGAAGTCACTCCATCCACTCCGCTGGCCACGATCCGGAGCGAAGATAAGCTGAAACTTGATTTCAGTGTACCTGAAAAATACAGTTCAGAAATAAAGCCCGGGATGAAAACTCTGTTTACCATGTCAAATGATGAAAAGCCTTATGAAGCTACGGTTATGGCAACTGAACAGGGTATTGACGTCTCCACCCGAAACCTTAAAGTAAGAGCGGTGGTGGATAACAAATCAGAACACCTTCTTCCGGGTGCCTTTACCGATGTGAATCTGAAACTGAATGAAAATAAGAATGCGCTGATGATCCCAACGCAGGCAATTATTCCTTCGGCACAGAACAAAAGTGTTATCTTGGCAAAAAACGGGAAAGCTCATTTTGCGGTTGTAAAGACTGGTGTGCGAAGGGCTTCCACCATTGAAATCCTCGATGGCGTTCAGCCGGGTGATACCATCATTACCACAGGTATCCTATTCTTAAAGGAAGGTTCGAAATTATCCTTTTCAAGCTTAAAGACTGATTCAATATGATGATCTCAGATATTGCTCTGAAACGGCCTGTTGGTTCAATTGTAATGAGCCTGATCATTATTTTGATGGGTCTGGTAGGTTTCAATTTTCTGGGAGTTCGCCTATATCCTGCCATTGATCCACCTGTGATTACCGTTTCGGCATCATACACCGGCGCCAATGCTGAAATTATTGAATCACAAATTACCGAACCCCTCGAAAAATCAATTAACGGGATTGAAGGTGTCAAATCCATCTCCTCCCAATCGGCTATTGGAAGCAGCCGGATCACAGTTGAGTTTGATCTTGGTGCTGATCTGGAAAAGGCAGCGAATGATGTTCGCGACAAGGTCTCACAAGCAATGAGGGCTCTGCCGCAGGATATGGATTCCCCTCCGACAGTTACCAAAGCGGATGCCAATGGGGATCCAATTATCATGTTGTTTGTTGAAAGCAGCAAAATGAATGAAATTGAGCTGAGCGATTATGCAGAAAATGTGTTACAGGAAAAACTCCAGACGATACCGGGGGTGAGTGCTGTTGGTATTTATGGACAGCAAAAACCTGCCATGCGATTATGGCTGGATCCCAATAAAATGGTGGCGTACAACCTGACGGCATCAGATGTAAACGCTGCGCTGGTAAAAGAAAATGTGGAGATGCCGGGTGGAAAGATTCGTGGAAATGCCACAGAACTTACGGTAAAGACTTTTGGAAGGTTAGAGTCAGAGGATGACTTTAATAATCTTATCATCAAACAAGTAAATAATCAGATCGTTCGTCTCCGTGATATCGGTGAAGCGGTACTTGGCCCTCAGGATGAAGAATCGGGTGCCCGGATAAATGGGATTACCGGTGTGGTGCTGGTATTAATTCCACTTCCGGGAGCAAACGATATACAAATTGCTGACGAGTTTTATAAACGTTTAGCCCAAATTAAGGAGAATGCTCCCAAAGGGATGGAATTAAATATCGAACGCGATAAATCCATCTTCGTCAGGCAATCCGTCAGCGATGTCGTAGAAACCTTGATTATCGCGATTAGTCTTGTAGTACTTATCATATTTTTATTCTTCCGGAACTGGATCATTGCCTTGCGTCCTTTGATAGATATTCCGGTCTCGCTCATCGGGACATTTTTTGTGATGTACCTCTTTGGATATTCCGTCAACGTACTTACCCTTCTGGGCATTGTCCTGGCCACCGGACTTGTGGTGGATGACGGAATTGTGGTCACCGAAAATATTTTCAAGCGCATAGAACGTGGAATGGATAAATGGCAGGCCGCTTTTGAAGGAACACGCGAAATATTATTTGCAGTGGTTTCCACCTCGCTCACGCTGGCGATCGTTTTTATTCCGGTTATCTTTTTGCAGGGGTTCACTGGCCGTTTATTCCGTGAATTTGGTGTCGTGGTGGCCAGCGCCGTGTTAATTTCAGCCTTTGTATCGCTTACACTTACGCCCGTATTGAATGTAAAATTGGGAGGAACAGCGGGTCATCATTCCAAATTTTATAAATCTACAGAACCATTTTTTCAGGGAATGGAAGACAGATACCGTCGGTTACTGGGTTTCTTTATTAAGCAAAAATGGTTATCCTTTACCATATTGGGAATCTGTGTGCTTCTGATTATAACCTTATCGCAAAGGCTGAAGTCAGAATTGGCACCGTTGGAAGATCACAGTTATATCCGAACAACATTAACTGCTCCGGAAGGTACTGAATATTCCACCACTCAGGCCATTATAGATGAAGTTGCTAGGATAAATCTGGATTCAGTGCCTGAAGCTAAATATGTTCTTGCACGGTATGGAGGAGGTTCGAATTCAAGCGCCAATACCGGGTTTGTGATCAGTTCCCTGTCAGATCCAACTGAGCGAAAAGAAACTCAGCAACAAATCTACGACAGGCTTTCGAAAATTTACAAAACAATTCCTGATGCCAGGGTCATTGCCAGCCAGGAACCTACCATTTCCACCTCATTTTCACGTGGACTTCCCGTTCAGTTTGTGCTGCAAAACCTTGATTTTGAAAAAATCAAAAAGGTGCTGCCACAATTTCTTGAAGAAGCGCAGAATAGTCCGGTCTTCAGTAATGTGGACGTGGACCTGAAATTTAATAAGCCAGAATTAAATATTAAGGTCGACCGGTTAAAAGCCACCAGTCTTGGAGTAAACGAAAGGGATGTTTCCGACGCATTAAATTATGCCTTCAGCGGTGGCCGTACAGGATATTTCCTTCGTAACAACAAGCAGTATTATGTCATTGCTCAGGTGGCCCGAAAAGACAGAAATATTCCTGCCGACATTTCGTCTTTATATGTCAGATCTAATTTGGGTAAAATGATCCAATTGGACAACCTTGTAAAAATTGAAGAAAACAGCGCGCCGCCCACCTTGTATCATTACAACCGGTATAAATCTGTCACGATTTCAGCCAACACTGCCAACGGAATAACCCTTGGCGAAGGCATTGCCGAAATGCAGCGGATAGCCGATAAATTGCTGGACAGTTCATTTACCACGGCATTATCAGGTACATCGAGAGATTTCGCTGAAAGCAGTTCGAACATCTCCTTTGCACTGATCCTGGCGCTTCTTTTGATTTATCTGATTCTGGCGGCGCAGTTCGAAAGTTTCCGCGACCCCTTTATTATTATGCTTACCGTTCCGATGGCGATTGCAGGTGCTATGCTGTCTTTATGGGTTTTCGGACAGACGCTGAATATTTTTTCAGAAATCGGGATGATTCTTTTAATCGGAATTGTAACTAAAAACGGAATCCTGATTGTGGAATTCGCCAATCAAAAACAAAATGCAGGAATGATAAAGAGTGTAGCAGTTTTTGAAGCGGCGTCTGCACGTTTTCGCCCGATATTAATGACATCCCTTGCGACCATATTCGGAGCTTTCCCGATTGCCCTGGCGCTAGGTGCAGGTGCGCACAGTCGCACTCCTCTTGGTATTGTTGTTGTTGGCGGCTTATTGTTTTCGTTGTTGCTTACGCTTTTCGTTATTCCGGTAACCTACATCGTCATGTCCGGAAAAAAAGATATAAAAAAGGATCAAACTATTTAGCAGAGAAAAAATGGTTAAGAAAATTATAGTCATACTTCTATTTTTCACGGCATTTTCAGCAGCTGAAGGTCAACAAATTGTCACAGTTGATGACGCTGTTCAAATAGCATTAAAAAATAATTTTGATATTCTGATCGCCCGTAACGATGCCGAAATTGCTAAGGTGAACAATACACCAGGCAATGCCGGAATGTTACCTGATATTCAGTTAAATGGTTCAGAAAATTACAAATTGAACAATGTCCATCAGGAACTTTCGGGTAATACCGAGAGCAATTATCCCTCGCTCTCCACAACTTCATTCACCGCGGGAACTCAACTTTCGTGGACCTTATACAATGGTGGAAAAATGTTTGTTACAAAGAATAAACTGAACGAAATCGAAGCTCTCGGGGAGATTCAGTATAAAGACCGGGTTTTAACGACGATGTTTAACGTAATAGCGGCCTATTACGATGTTGTCAGGCAAAAACAGAATCTGACTTCCATCAATGAGGTCATTAACTATAACCGTGAAAGGGTCACCATTGCCCAGGCAGGTTATACGGCAGGATCTCTTATCCGAACAGACTTGCTTCAGGCTAAAATAGATTTGAATGTTACGATGGAAAGTGCTATTAACCAGCAATTCGTTATTGATGCAGCAAGGAAAGCATTAAATGAATTGCTGGGCCAAAATGCGGAGCAGGCCATTGAAGTTTCTGATTCGATACCGCTTAATTATGTGCCGGATGAGAAGGATTTAAAGCAAAAAATTTATTCATCGAACACCAGTGTTTTAACCTTTCAGAAACAGATAGATGTAGCAAAGTTAAGCCTCAGGGAATTTAAAGCTTCGTATCTGCCAACTGTAAATTTCAATACGGGTTATTATTTTTCTCAGACCAATACTTCAACAGGGTCCACCTTGCTTAACAGATCCGTTGGCCCCCAGATAGGCGGTAGTGTTGTGATCCCTTTGTTTAGCGCCGGAGAAAATAAAAGGAAGGTGGCAACTGCTAAACTGCAGTTACAATCGGCAGAATACGATCTTCAGAACATGAAACTACAGGTGAATACGGATCTGCTGAATGCGCTTACTGGTTTTAATAACCAGCGAAAATTAATGCTGATTGAAAAAGAGAATAATGAGTTGAATAAAGAATTTATAGAAATCAGCCTGCAACGGCTCCGGCTGGGGCAATCTACTTCACTGGAACTTCATCTGGCGCAGGATAGTTATGTCCAGTCGAGCACGAGACTTATCAATTTTGAGTATAACATGAAAATTGCCGAAATAAAGTTGAAACAACTGATTGCATCGTTGTGATTATTCAGAAATTAATTGCTTCAGTTCCTGATAGAAAAATTCACAACCTATCACCGGTAATTTAAACTAAAAGTTAATCCTCTTGAAAGGTACGTATCCGAAGCCGGGTTTTGATTCAATTTTTTTTTGCGGAATCCGTGTCCTTCAATTTAGCCATTATCCTTTTAGCTTCTTTTTCCGATGTTGCGTTCTTGGACTAATCAATGATCTTACACTATTGGACATATCTAGCCGCTTTGGAGAAAAAGTGGATAAAATCTCAAACAGGTAATGTTAAACCAGCTTTTTAGACTACAAATCAAGCCGAAACGATCTCGAAATCATAGACCTCCGTGCCCATTCCGATAATGGATGTTCTATGGGGAACTTTCCGGCTTTCGCTGTCCGCATATTCAGTTTGCAAAGTTTCCATTCCAATATAAATATTTCCATTCTACTAAAAAACGACAATGAATGAAATTAGAAAAAGCAACATCACGAGATTGGAAATTGCCGAGCTTTCGGGAAAGGATCATTCAAATGTATTGAAGGTGATCCGTATAACGGAGCCAGCTTGGACGAAGGTCGATGGAGTAAATTTTAACGTCAGTGTATATACCCACCCATCAGCAAAAGATTGCATATGACCCCGATATCCGGGGAGGAACTTACGGAAAATAACCAGATAGGTTTTCGATAAAACTAGCGAAACCATGACTATTCTCACTCCATAAAATTGTGGATCAAGGAATTGGAAGAACGCGCCATATTGACTATGCGCTCACCTTCGATGTTGCCGAATAGAACTTTCCATAGTCGAAAGAAACGTAATAGGCAACCAGAGGAAGAATCGGAAAGTAATATATGAGGGAATTGAAAATAAAGCATTAGTTGGATAAAATAAATATTTTATCCAACTAAATGTTCCCTACATGGTGAAAAACATCAACAGATCATTAAATGATTATTCTTAAGTATATTTATTTCTTGTGCAGTTTGTGTCCAAGACAAAAATAGACGAAGATGGTTGCATCTATTGAATTACATTATCCACAAGCAGTATAAAACAGCAATTAACCAGAGTACAACTATGAAATTATGATTTAAACTTATTACACAATCAATTGTTATTGTATAAATTAAAGCAAAAAAACATGAGAAAATTTTATAAACAAATTGCTATTATTTTGGTACTACTTTTTAGTCAATCATTGTACGGGCAAAAAAAAAATTCAGCTCATGTTAATGACAGTGTAAATAGCGCCTTATTACAGAATTTTAATAAAGAAAAAGCTGTAATTGAATTACAACGAATTGCTGATTCAACCAAAAGAACTGAATTGGAAAAACAAATTCTGGAGTTGAAGACTACTGACAACTTAAAGAAAAATGAACTTCAAAAACAGTTGTTGGAACTTAGCAATAAGGATGTTAAGCGCTTGGCGGAGAAAATAGCCAGAATAGATTCCTTGCGATCAACCGCAATATCATTTCCAGTTTATGGATCTCTTAACGACACTTTGTTTTCCATTTATAGCAAACTTGGCAGTTTCTCTTCGCAAGAAAGGGCAGAGGCCATCACAAAGAGAATTAAAAATCTTTCTTCCAATTTACGTTTCAACCCGGATTCACTTAAAATAGTAGAGGCAGAAACCACGATTGATCTGGCTTTTGGCGAATTGATCATTATGAGTATATCAGAAGATGAAGCCATCTGGCATAATTCCACAAAATTAGAGTTCGCTAAAAAATGCCACGACATTATCTGTAATTCTGTGCTGAATTATAAATCCGAAACAAGTTTTACAACATTAGCCAAAGAAATTGGCATGGCATTACTTGTCTTGATTGTTTTAGGAACTTTGATATCCTATTTGAAGAAACTTTTCAAATGGACTGCTACAAAGATTGAAGATCAGGAGGAAAAAAGTATCAAGGGAGTCAGAATTAAAAATTATACGCTTTTTGATGCCAAAAGACAAGTAGAAGCGCTGATAAAATTCAACACTTATCTGAAATGGGTAATTATATTGATTCTCATATATATCGCATTACCAATTCTTTTCGGCATTTTCCTCTGGTCAGAAAATTTTGCCGGCATCCTTTTGAGTTATATTTTAGATCCTTTAAAAAATATTGCTTTAGGTCTTTGGAATTACCTTCCCAAACTTATTACGATAATCGTTATTGCGATTGTTTTTAAGTATGTTATGAAAGGAATTGACTTTTTAAAGAGTGAGGTAGAAAAAGGACATTTAACCATTCCAGGTTTTTATACCGATTGGGCCAACCCAACCTACCAGATTATCCGGATTATGGTGATCGCTTTTATGTTGGTTGTCATTTTCCCCTATTTACCCGGAAGCGATTCCAAGGTGTTTCAGGGCGTATCGGTTTTTCTTGGAGTACTCTTTACATTTGGATCTGCCGGTTCTCTTTCAAACATCGTTGCTGGTCTGGTACTCACTTATATGCGGTTATTCAAAATCGGAGACCGCGTGAAAATTGGTGAAATCGTTGGCGATGTGATCGAGAAATCGATGCTGGTGACCCGTATCAGAACCATTAAAAATGAAATCATTTCTATTCCAAATTCCACGGTAATGAGCAGTCACACAATTAATTACAGTAGTGATACAGCTGATAATGGTCTAATTCTTCATTCCACGGTTACAATTGGTTACGAAGTGCCATGGAAGGATATGCATCAGGCGCTGATCAATGCAGCCGATCGGACAGATATGCTTTTAAAAGAACCAAAACCATTTGTACTTCAAACCAGCCTGGACGATTTCTATGTATCCTATCAAATCAATGCCTATACGAAAGAAGCCAACAAGCAAGCCACCATTTATTCACAACTTCATCAAAATATTCAGGATTGCTGCAATGAAGTGGGTATTGAAATACTTTCTCCACATTATCGTGCTGCCCGTGATGGAAATATGACAACAATACCTTCCAATTACCTGTTAAAAGATTATAAGTCGCCTGCGTTCAACATTAATATTAAAAAGGATTCTGCCGAATAATAATATTAAAATGGATAAAACAAATATAAATAAGTTAACCCAACTGCAGGCCACCGCTATATGCGGGAATGATATCAGTTCTTCGTGTTTGTATGTTTCGGCCCTTACAATTATGTACGCCGGACAATTTGCCTGGATTTCTTTGTTAATTGTTGCAGTAGTTTTGTTTTTTTTCAGAAAAATTTATGGCGAGGTTGTAGGCGCTATTCCGTTAAACGGAGGTGCTTATAACGTATTATTAAATACATCCACAAAAAGGTTAGCTGCCTTTGCTGCCACCCTTACTATTTTATCCTATATGGCTACTGCTGTAATTTCAGCAAGTGAAGCGATGCATTATTTTCAGGGGATATTTTTTTCACTCAATGTTACTATTGCAACTGTGATCGTATTGCTGGCTTTTACCGGATTAACTATTTTAGGGACGAAAGAATCTTCAATTGTTGCGGTTATCATCTTCATCACTCATTTAGCTACCCTCGTTCTGTTGGTGACCGCTTGCGGATGGTTTCTTTTAGGTCACGGATTACAGTTATTCCATGCGAACTGGCAACTTCCCATAACAGCAGGAAGCATCACAAAAGCACTGTTTTTTGGCTTTGCGGCTGCTATGCTTGGGATATCGGGCTTTGAAAGTTCCGCCAATTTTGTGGAAGAACAAAAGCCTGGCGTGTTTCCCAAAACCCTACGCAACATGTGGGCAGTAGTTAGCTTTTTTAACCCTTTGCTGGCATTGTTGATAATATGTATCCTGCCACTTGCTACAGTTGGAGAGCATCAGGAATCGCTTCTTGCTTTTTTAGGAGAAACAATCGGGGGTAGCTGGTTAAGTTTATTTATCTCTGTTGATGCAGTGCTTGTTTTGTGCGGTGCAGTATTAACCTCATTTATAGGCGTTTCCGGTTTATTAGAACGGATTACGCTCGATAGAATTCTGCCCAACTTCTTTCTGAAGAAAAACAGTCGCGGGGTCAATTATAGAATAGTGAGCACTTTTTTTATTTTGTGTGTCTCTGTATTTTTCGTCACAAGTGGAAATTTGACTGCGCTTGCCGGGGTTTATACCTTTTCCTTCCTTGCTGTGATGGCTTTATTCGGATTGGGGAATTTACTATTGAAATTGAAACGCCGTAAACTTCCAAGACCTGAGAGAGCAAATAGTTTAGTGGTTGTAATTGCTATTCTATTTATACTTGCAGCCTTTATCGGAAATATCAAGATGAATATTCAATCATTCGACACATTTATTGAATACCTGATACCCGCTGCAGTTTTTATAATATTAATGCTTAACAGGGCATTTGTTGTAAAGATCTTAATACAGTTGTTAGAGTCTCTTTATAAATACATGCGCAAAATTGTAATCATTAGTAGCCGTAACTTACAAAATTTGCAAATTAGGATAAACTCACAGGTATTCGTTTTTTTCACCAAAGGAGACAATGTTGAAATAATAAATAATGTAATGCAATATGTGCAAAACAATGAAACAACAAAAAAACTCAAAATTGTCAATGTCAAAAAGATCGGAGAATCAAACGAATTGCTCATTAAAGATATTGAAGTAATTGACAGGGCTTATCCAAATATTGATATTGAATTCATTGAAATTATTGGAACATTTGGTCCGGAAATTATTGAGGAGTTATCGGTCAAATGGAAAATACCTAAAAACTTCATGTTTATCGGATCACCAGGCAATCGTTTCTCCTACCGGGTTGCTGAATTAGGCGGAGTAAGATTAATCATGTAGCGGATAATCGGCTAATATTCTATATGTTATGAAAAATATTTTTAATTATTCGATTCTAGAACTGGGAGATTTTGATCTCAAGGTTTCAATTATTCTGAAGCTGAGTGTTTTAATCATTTTTGTTGCGATTTTGTTATTTGTACTAAGAAAAACCGTTTATAAAGCCAGAAGGATTGAATCATCCCGGAAATATTCCATTTTCAGACTCACTAAATATTTTGTATTGGTTTTAGCTGTTGTAATCGGGCTACAGATTTTAACTTTCGATCTGACTGTTTTATTGGCAGGTTCAGCTGCATTATTGGTTGGCTTTGGGCTTGGAATTCAGAGTCTGTTCAGCGATTTTGTCTCCGGAATTATCCTGCTCGTTGATGCATCGGTAAAAGTAGATGATATAATCGAAGTAAACGGATTGGTTTGCAAGGTTCAGGAAATTAATCTGCGAACCACCACTGTGCTCACCCGCGATGACAAGTATATTATTTTGCCAAATACCGATTTGACTAAAAATCCACTCATTAACTGGACTCACAGCGATATCGCTTCACGCTTTGACGTTACAGTAGGTGTTGATTACGCTTCAGATGTAAAGCTGGTCATGAAAATCATAAAAGAAGCCGCACAAAATCAGGAAGGCGTGCTCAAAAATCCTTCACCGTTTGTCCGTTTTACTGAATATGCAGATTCATCCCTGAATTTCGCTGTAATTTTTTGGGTTGAAGAAGTATTCAGAGTCGAGAATATTAAAAGCGAAATTAGGGTTCGAATATTTGAAGATTTCGCTTCCAATAATGTAATAATTCCATTTCCGCAAAGGGATATACATATTAAAAAGGAGAGCAATGCACGAGCAAATTCAGAAAATTCTATTTAATCCCTCGCTTGGTAAAATTGCAACTATTTTTATTGTAATAATTTGGCTTATCATCACGGCAATTCAGAAGAATTTTTTTTCAAAAATAAAATATCATGACAATCCGATTTCAATGTAAATATTAAAAAATAAGACATGCACTTGTTTCACTTGTTTTCTGTGCTTATCGTTTTGTCCGCCTTATTCGCGTATATCAATCATCGCGTATTAAAGTTGCCAAATTCCATTGGATTAATGCTTGTTTCCCTGGTTTTTTCACTTGCGATACTAATGACTGGGTATATTGTTCCCGCATTTAAAAATTTGATTATTAATCAATTAACCCAGGTGAATTTCAGTGAACTACTATTGGAAGGAATGCTTAGTTTTATGCTATTTGCCGGTGCAATTCATATAAAATATATAGACCTGAAAAGTGAAAAACTTAGCATTTTACTTTTTTCTTCAGTCAGTGTGCTGATCAGTACTTTCATTGTTGGTTTTTCCTCCTTTTATATTCTGGGACTTTTTGACATCAAGGTTCAGCTTATTCATGCCTTGCTCTTTGGTGCACTCATTTCACCAACCGATCCGATTGCTGTATTAAGTATCCTGAAAAGCGCTAAAATATCAAAATCGCTGGAAACGAAAATTGCAGGTGAATCGCTTTTCAATGATGGTGTGGCAGTTGTTGTTTTCATGACACTGTTGGAGATTTCTAAATCAAATACCCAGATTGAAGCTTTAAATGTTATAAAAATCTTTAGTCAGGAAGCAATTGGAGGAATTTTACTCGGAATTGCCATTGGATGGCTAGGTTTCAAATTAATTGCAAGTATTGATAACTATCAGGTTGAAGTGTTGATTACGTTAGCCATAGTAATGGGTGGTTATACATTGGCGTACTACCTCCATGCATCAGGGCCATTAGCGATGGTTGCCGCAGGCCTTATTACTGGAAATCAAGGGAAGGATTTTGGAATGTCTGAAATTACAACGGAGTATATCGATAAGTTTTGGGAATTGATTGATGAAGTTTTAAATGCATTGCTTTTCGTTTTGATCGGACTTGAATTATTGGTTATCCAAACTGGAAAAATTGTTGTATTAATTTCAATTGTACTCATCCTGGTCGTTCTTTTGACACGGTTTATTTCTGTTTGGATTCCGGCTCTTTTGATCCGATTAAAGGAAAAAATAACCCGGCAAACTTTATTGATCCTGACCTGGGGCGGACTTAGAGGGGGAATATCTATTGCTTTAGTTTTGACCATTCCAGAGCACTTTAGCAGAGATATTTGGGTCACGATTACTTTCGTGATTGTTTGTTTCTCAATATTAGTTCAGGGTTTAACAATTGGTAAATTCGCAAAACTGGTTCAGAAAAGAGCTTTTTGAGTTTTCTTCAAAATATAAAGTGAAAAACAAAAAATCATTGTTGGAAACAAAATAACAAAAGGTGATTTGAGCGTTAAGGTAAATTGCCAGATATACTCCTAACGACAAGAACCGCCAATGCATAACATTAAGCTACACCTATGCAGGATTTGTGATGATATGCTGGTTGTAAATGCATATGATCCACTCAAACTATGTTCATAAAAAAATCTGAGCCTTGCTCTCTTTTAATCCAGCATCGGATCAAAATATATTATAATAATATTAGCACCCCCCCCCTATTTATCAGCTTGTAAATCCATAAATAATATATTTCACAAATAGATAACAATGAATTTATGGGGGTATACCGTAAAATATATAGTTTTACGTCTGAAATTTCATGAAACAAAAGGACGTAACTTATGGATTTTTGTAAAAAAACCGGATCGGATTGTTACGGCAAGAAGGAACTCAAACTTCTTTTCGAAATCAGCACGCTTCTAAACAAGGTTAAACGTGACCTAAAAAGCAATTTGAATCCCGTGATTGAACTATTGAGCAATTACTTAACTGCTGAATGCTCCATGTTAACAATCATCAATAGAGCCAATAACAATATTTCTATTGAGGTTTCATTTGGACTTACAGAAGATGAGCAAAGTCGCGGAATATATCAAATTGGGGAAGGGATCATAGGTAAGGTAGTTGTAACTGGTAAGCCGGTCGTGATCCAAAAAATATCAGAAGAAGAAGAATACCTTAACAAGCTAGGTCTTAAACTCGAAGGTGATATCTCATTTATTTGCGTTCCCATTCGTGAAGAAAATGAAATCTTAGGCACATTGAGCATTCATCGTATTTATAACGAACATATTACAATATCAGAAGATGCCCGCATTTTATCGATTGTCGGTTCTATGATCGCACAGTCGGTGCGAACCAGACAGGAATATGCGGAAGAGATTGCAGAGTTACGTGAAGTGAACGAAAAACTTCAATATGAACTAAAAGAGCGCATTTATCCTCATAATATTATTGGCAAATCGGGTAAAATGCAAACGGTATTTGATCTGATCGAAAGAGTGGCACCCACAAATTCAACCGTACTAATAAGGGGAGAAAGCGGTGTGGGCAAAGAGTTGATTGCCGATGCAATTCATTTCGGCAGTTACTGCAAAAACAAACCGTTTATCAAAGTAAATTGCGCTGCATTACCAGATAGTCTGATCGAGAGTGAACTTTTCGGCCACGAAAAAGGGGCCTTCACGGGCGCCAATTCACTCCGTATCGGGAGATTTGAGGCAGCAAAAGGAGGTACTATTTTTCTGGACGAAATCGGCGATCTTCCAGCTACAACGCAAGTTAAATTATTGAGAATATTACAAGAGCGTGAATTCGAACGTGTTGGCAGTACAATTCCTATTAAGGCTGACGTACGCATCGTCTGTGCAACCAACCGCAATCTTGAAGAGCTTATTGAAAAGGGAGAGTTCCGCGAAGATCTGTATTACCGGATCAACGTATTCCCTGTTTATATTCCACCATTACGTGAACGAATTAACGATATTCCAGGGTTGGTGGATCATTTTATCAGTAAAATAAACAAGAGTCAGCATAAGAAAATCAAACGGATTTCCTCCTCTGCCATTGATATGCTGATGGTATATCATTGGCCAGGAAATATCCGTGAACTGGAGAACTGCATCGAAAGAGCCTGTATTTTATGTACGGGCGATGTTATCAGGGCAAATAATCTGCCACCTACACTTCAAACATCCATATCCTCAAAAACCACTTCGGTTGGTGTACTTGAAACAGTGATTGGTAAAGTAGAAAAACAATTACTGATGGAAACACTTCTTTCAACTAAGGGAAACCTGGTAAAAGCAGCTGATTCTCTTGGGATAACCGAACGAATGATGGGCATTCGGATCAAAAAATACGATATTGACCCAAAACGCTTTAAACTTGTAAGATAATCCGTGAGAAAGGTTAAAGGAGAAAGGTTAAAGTAAAAAAAACGAAAAGTCAGAGAGTTCAATTTCAAATCTTAAAATTAACACATTGAATAACATAGCTTTTGCATTTTGTGATTTTTCGGACGAAGAACATTGTCATAAATTAACAGCGTTGATCAACCAGTACATCGCAGATCCGATGGGCGGAGGGACAAAGCTGAATGCACGCCAGCAATTACGACTTATCGATGGCCTGGCCAACCACCCATCATGCTTCGTACTCTTCGCACTTGTAGACCAACAGATTGTAGGTTTAGCTACCTGTTTTACCAACTTTTCTACATTTAAAGCGAAATCCTATATAAATATCCATGACCTTATTATCCAAAACGACTTCAGAGGGAAAGGTTTAGGCAGAAGACTTTTACAACAAATAGAATTGATTGCCAAAGAACGAAAATATTGCAAAATCACACTTGAAGTGCGCGAGGACAATTACACGGCACAGAACCTATACTCAGAACAGGGCTTTAAGGACGGGATTCCGGCTATGCATTTCTGGACAAAAGAAATTGGATAGGTCCAGCCACAAAATCTTCATTTTGAAAATTACATTTATGTAATAATAGGTCAATTCACCTACATAAATGTAAGATTTTCGGCAACCAAAAACAAACATAAAACTTGATATACAATACTTTACAACAATGGCATGATGCTTGCATTTCCCTTAACTGAAGTATTCAATTATAAGATTAATATTATGAAGTTAAGCGCAAGAAATCAACTAAAAGGGAAAATTCTAAAGATTGACGAAGGATTGATCACCGCGAAGGTGACACTTGATCTGGGCAATGGAAATATCATTTCAGCTATTATTTCGAAAGAGGCAATTTCTGACCTTGATCTTAAGCCAGGTGTCACCGCATTTGCCATTATCAAATCTACTGAAGTGATTATTGGTACACCTTGCGATTGTAAGGATGGGAACTGTAACTGAAAATAACGATGATTGAGGTTGAATGCCATATTTCGATCAGGAAAGACGGGAGCTGCTTTTTAAGTCCTGTGAAAACCGGACTTCTACATGAAATTAAACAAAACGGAAGTTTAAGTGGTGCAGCCAAAAAACTCAAAATTTCGTACCAACACGCCTGGACGATGATTGATGAAATGAATCGCGTTGCTCCCGAGCCACTTGTGATCAAGCAACGTGGCGGTGCAAATGGTGGCGGAGCCGAAATTTCGGGTTATGGTTTAAAAATACTCCGCGATTACGCATTGATTGAAGCCCAGGTGAAAAAGCTGATTAATCAGATTAATGTGGAAATTAATCTCTGATTTTTTTTGCCTTGCGTTATCTAAATTATTTTATATCGAAATGCTATGCAGCCTGAAATTATTTATAAATCAATCGGAATAATTAAAACCCCATTTGAAAATATCGCAGCAATGCCAGTTCAGCCCAGGGGGGCGGAAGGGGTTGAAGGTATTGTTGAGCTGAATCCTGAATTAGTTCCGGGACTCGCTGACCTCGAAGGGTTCTCACATCTGATTCTGTTGTATCATTTTCATTTGATAGCAGGTCCCAGACTTTCCATTATACCCTTTATGGACGACAAACCTCACGGGATATTTGCCACACGCGCTCCTACCCGCCCCAACGCGATAGGAATATCAGTGGTAAAGCTCCTGAAGATTGAAAACAACCTGCTTTTTATCGAAGGGGTTGATATGGTGAATGGGACGCCATTACTCGATATCAAACCTTTTTTTCCAAAGTATGACAACCATTTCAATGTGAAGTATGGCTGGCTCGAAGGGAAAGGTGAAATCGATATAACAACCATAAAATCGGACGAAAGGTTCGGTTCAAAATAAAAATCCGGAACTCAATCGGTGCGAATGATTGTGAAGTTCCAGACTATTAAAATCAATTAAGTTTTATTCCTTAAAAGCACACAAAATGAAAGTCTTAAATACCAAATTTCAAAGAAGAGGACGAAAATATTTGAGGGTTCCGTTTGCCCTTTTAAAAAACAAATTTTAGAAAATGAAAAGATTTAGCATTTTCCTGCTGTTCGCTTTAATCAGTATAAGTATGCAGACCCAAACAGTAAAAGTTGCAGCTGCCGCGAACCTTCGCTTTGTACTGGAGGAAATTAAAGAGAGCTACATAAAGATAAATCCCAAAGCCGACATTATTCTAAACTTTGGTTCAACAGGAGCCCTTTACCAGCAAATTGTCAACGGTGCCGACTTCAATCTGTTTATGGCAGCCGATAACGAATTTCCGGTGAAATTGAAAATTCAGGGATTGGTATCCGGCGAAGTAAAAACCTATGCATTTGGGAAACTGGTGTTATGGAGCAATACAATCGATGTGTCTAAAGGATTGGAAGTATTAACTGACCCCTCGGTGAAACGCATAGCCATTGCCAAACCCAATCTCGCACCCTATGGCGACAGAGCCATCGAATGTCTGAATTCGACGGGTTTATTTGGAAAGGTGAAAGACAAAATTGTTTATGCTGACAATATTTCGCAGACGGCACAGTTCGCACAAACCGGCAATGCAGAGGTGGGGTTCCTCGCTCTTTCCCTGACACTTACTCCCGAGATGAAAGGTTCAGTTTTTTTAATTGACCCCAAAAGCTACAAACCTGTTGCGCAGGCGATGGCTGTTGTTAAAGGATGGAAAGCCAATCCTGCAGTTGTGAAATTCATGAAATATGTTTTAAGTCCCGAATGCAAACCGATCCTTGAAAAGTTCGGGTATATCGTTCCATAAATGAAATCCTCCGGAACTAATGTTCATCAATGAGCTTGAGATGCATAGGATTCCAATAGCCATTTAAAGACAAATATATAACGAATGAATAAATTAACAGGTATTATCACACAGATTCAGCAATCAGGCGCTATCATGCTTGTTGATGTTGCAGTCGATGGGCATGGCTTTTCAGCCTTGCTCATCGAATCAGCAACGCATCCGAAATGGCTTCAGACCGGCAATACGATCGATCTGGTATTTAAAGAGACAGAAGTTTCGCTTGCAAAAAATTTATCAGGTGTAATCAGTTTGCGAAACCGCATGAAATGTAAGGTAATAGGCATTGAACGCGGCGGACTGTTAAGTAAGATATCCATGAATTTTCAGAATCAGATAATTACATCGGCCATTACCACCCGTGCGGTGGATGCACTTCGACTAACGATTGGAGAAGAGGTGGAAGCCCTCGTAAAATCAAATGAAATCTCGTTGATGAAGAAGTAAAACAAATTACGGATGGCCTTCAACGCAGCCGTCATTTATCATTCATAACTTATCATTTATAACTCAACGCATGGATGTCACTTTTGCTCAAACCTTGTGGATCACGTTTAAACTTGCAGTTTCCACCACTGTTATTCTGATCATCATCGGTTTGCCGTTTGCTTATTGGCTCACTTATTCGCGAATCAGGATAAAACCGCTGATCGAAGCGCTCGTGAGTATGCCAATGGTTTTACCACCATCGGTAATCGGTTATTATATGCTCGTGATTTATAGTCCTCGCAATTGGTTTGGCGCATGGCTGAGCAACGCTTTTGATATTCGCCTTGCATTTTCATTCGAAGGGGTGCTGATTGCGTCGGTTATTTTCAGTCTGCCATTTATGATTCAACCTTTGCACAATGGGCTCCGTTCTTTGCCCGACAGTCTGCGCGAAGCATCCTATACGTTGGGAAAATCCAAACCGGTGACCTTTTTCAGGGTGCTGCTTCCAAGTATTAAACCATCTATTATCACCGCTGTAGCATTAACTTTTGCTCATACCATTGGTGAATTTGGAATTGTACTGATGGTTGGCGGGAATATGCCCGGCGAAACGCGTGTTGCCTCCATTGCCATATACGATGAGGTCCAGTCACTCAACTTTTCGGCTGCCAATCAGTATGCCTTTATTCTCTTCGCAGTATCGTTTGTGATGCTGGCAACCATTTACAGTGTAAACAAAAAATACGACACATGGCGGATGATCTGATCACGATAAATATTGAAAAAATGATGGTCACCTCCAATGGTCCTGTCAACCTCGCTATTAATACAAAAATAAAGACAGGTGAACTTGTGGCCTTATTCGGCTCGTCCGGAGCCGGGAAAACGACCCTTCTGCGGATTCTTGCCGGATTACTAACACCTGACAAAGGTTACTTAAAGATGGGTAATACAGTTTGGTTCGATTCGGAAAAACAAATAAATATATCGCCGCAAAACCGGAATATCAGCCTGATGTTTCAGGACTATGCGCTGTTTCCGGATATGACCGTAGAACAAAACATTCAATTTGCCCAACCAGAAAAAAGCAGCAACGCAGTAACCGAATTACTTGCCATATTTGGTTTGACGGAATTCAGAAAACGCAAACCCAATGGTTTATCAGGTGGTCAAAAACAACGGGTGGCTTTGGCGCGTGCGCTTGCCCGAAAACCTCAATTACTGCTATTAGATGAGCCCCTCTCAGCACTTGATTCAGATATGAGGACAATTCTCCAGGACGAAATCTCTCAGGCTCATCGCTTATCCGGAGCAACGACAATTCTGGTGAGCCACGATTTAAATGAAGTATTCCGCCTGGCATCACATGTAGTTTGCATCGGGAACGGAGTAGTTACCCGGAGCGGAAAACCCGATGCCGTATTTTCGGATGACAGCATCAGCGGAAAAGTGCAGATTACCGGCCAGATTGCACGCATCGAAAAGGAAGATATTGTCAATATTGTAACAGTCATTTCAGGAAACAATCAAATCACAAAGGTGATCGCTTTTGAAAATGATGTGGAAAACCTGCACATTGGCGATCATGTAATCGTTTTTACGAAAGCATTCAATCCGATCATCAGCAAACTCAGGTAAAAATGGGTTTTTAAGCAATATTTCAGCGCTTTTCAATACTTTAACGACCTGTATTTCAGAGCTAATTTGTCATTCCTACATTTAGGTAGTCCAAAATACCATCTCCCCTCCTTCTGTCTTTTTTAAAGACGAATACGCATCAAAAGCCAAGTCTGCATCAAACACTCGGAAAACTTAATTACCTGTAATTGTGCAAAATACCAATTTAATTAAAAAGGTATTCTTAACCAGGCCATTTACCACCTGCCAATATCCTTCAAATCCTACCTAAATGTCGTTTTTCCAAAAAACCACTACATCAATGTACCTCTTTTGAGCTTCTATTTAACAGCTTTCCACTTCGCAAAGAAAAATATCGAATAAAATTATATCCTGATATATAACAACTTACCGTTGCAATAATTCGGTCTCATGATGCCCTGAAATTTCTATGGCACAATAAGTGACTTAGGATGATTGTCAAATCAAAACAAAAAAGGATCATGAGAAAAATCGCAATTTACGGAAAGGGTGGTATCGGTAAAAGTACCACAACCCAGAACACAGTTGCCGGATTAGCTGAAATCGGGAAAAAAATACTGGTTGTCGGATGCGACCCAAAAGCCGATTCAACACGATTACTGCTTGGCGGTCTTGCACAGAAAACAGTTCTCGACACACTTCGTGAAGAGGGTGAAGATGTGCAGTTGGATGATGTGATCAAAATTGGTTACAGGGGAACACGTTGCGTTGAGTCCGGAGGTCCTGAACCGGGTGTTGGTTGTGCCGGTCGCGGTATTATCACTTCTGTCAACCTGCTGGAACAGCTGGGAGCCTATGATACCAACCAGGTCGAAACTGACTATGTATTTTACGATGTTTTGGGCGATGTAGTTTGCGGTGGATTCGCAATGCCGATGCGTGAAGGTAAAGCACAGGAAATATATATCGTCTGTTCCGGCGAAATGATGGCAATGTACGCTGCCAACAACATTTGCAAAGGAATCGTGAAGTTTGCAGAAGCTGGTGGTGTCCGTTTGGGTGGGTTAATCTGCAACAGCCGCAAAGTGGACAATGAAGAGAACATGATTGTCGCCTTCGCCAAGAAACTGGGCACTGAAATGATTCATTTCGTACCGCGCGAAAATGTGGTTCAACGGGCAGAGATCAACCGGAAAACGGTTATCGAATACGAGCCTACCCATGCACAGGCTGACGAATACCGGATGCTGGCTAAAAAAATAGATACAAACAAAAACTTTGTCATTCCAACACCACTTGAAATCGAAGAGCTTGAAAGCTTATTGATTGAATACGGAGTAGCTAATTAACAAATATAAAAACAGGAGGAAACACTATGTTATTGATCAGAGCAATTGTACGTCCGGAAAAAAGTCCCTTGGTAATGAAAGCACTTTTCGAATCAGGCTTTCCGGCAGTAACGAAAATGGGGGTATATGGCCGCGGAAAACAGCGTGGATTGAAAGTTGGGGATGTCACTTACGACGAACTTCCAAAAGTATTACTGTTAATAGTAATTAAAGATGAAGATAAAGAATTCGTAGTCAACACAATAATGGATGCGGCCCGTACAGGTGATAAAGGACAGTTTGGAGATGGCAAAATCTTTATCACGCCGGTACTCGAGACCTATACCGTTTCCAACGGGATAAAGGAACCATAATTTAAAACTATCTACAGATGAAAATGATACTATCCGTTATACGCATTGCCAAAATGAACGAGACCAAGAAGGCCCTTTCGGACGCAGGATTGCCATCGTTCACTGCAAAGGGCGTACTGGGTCGCGGACGCGGACGGGGCATCGGTCCAAATTATGAGCAGGTTCTCAAAGATTCTGAAACAAAGGAAGTGCTTGAAGAGTTTGGACCCGAACCGCGTTTAAAATCCAAGCGCATGATTACACTGGTTGTACATGATGATAAGAAAGACCTCGCCGTCGAAACAATCATCAAGGTCAACAGAACAAACAACAGCGGTGACGGTAAAATCTTCGTCATCGATACAATTGACGCCATTCGCGTCCGAACCGGTGAACGTGGCGATACAACGCTTGATTAATAGGAGGTAAGAAGATGAAAAAGGAAAAAGTAGATGTTATTCGCTGGAAAGAAGAGGTATTGAGCAAGTTGCCATCAAAAGTAGCGAAGAAACGCGAAAAGCAGATCATAATAAATGACGGACCGGAAAACATAAAGGTTATTCAGGCCAATGTCCGCACGATCCCGGGAATCATCACGCAGCGCGGTTGTTCTTATGCCGGTTGTAAAGGAGTCGTATTAGGCCCTTCCCGCGACATTTTGAACCTGGTTCACGGACCAATAGGATGTTCATTCTATGCATGGCTTACACGCAGGAACCAGACCAGACCGGAATCAGAAACCAGCCCCAACTTTATTAACTATTGCATGTCGACAGATATGCAGGATACAAACATCGTATTCGGGGGTGAGATTAAATTGAAACAGGCTTTGCGTGAAGCAGTCGAGATATTTAAACCAAAAGCAATTGGGATCTTCTCAACCTGTCCGGTTGGTTTAATTGGCGATGACGTTCATGCAGTTGCCCGCGAAATGAAAGAGGAACTTGGAATCAACATATTCGGATTCAGCTGCGAAGGTTATAAAGGGGTCAGCCAGTCGGCTGGTCACCACATCGCCAACAACGGTCTTTTCAAACATGTGGTGGGTAACGATGACAATGGCAAACCGGGAAAGTTCAAAATCAATATGCTGGGCGAGTACAACATTGGCGGCGATGCTTTTGAAATCGAACGTATCCTCGAGAAATGTGGGATAACAATGATTGCCAGCTTCAGCGGAAACTCGACACTCAATCAGTTCGAAACCGCCCACACAGCCGATCTCAATGTGATCATGTGTCACCGTTCGATCAACTACCTCGCAGAAATGATGGAAGTCAAATTCGGTATTCCATGGATGAAAGTCAATTTTGTCGGAGCCGAATCTTCAGCCAAATCATTGCGCAAAATAGCACAGTATTTCGGTAACCCCGAATTAAGTGCCAGGGTGGAGGAAGTGATCAGCGAAGAGATGGTCGCTGTCAAAAAATCAATTGCAGAACTGCGTCCACGACTCGAAGGCAAAACGACGATGTTGTTTGTAGGAGGTTCACGGGCACATCATTACCAGGAACTTTTTAATGAATTGGGAATGGTAACGCTGGTTGCCGGTTACGAATTTGGTCACCGCGATGATTATGAAGGACGCCGCGTAATACCATCCATTATCGTTGATGCGGACAGCCGTAATATTGAAGAGTTGCATCCTGAGAAGGACGAAGCCCGTTACCGTCAGCGATTAACAGATGAGCGTAAGGAAGAACTCATCTCCGAAGGGGTCGATTTCAACTACGAAGGAATGATGACCGATATGGAAAAAGGGGCGCTGATTATTGATGACATCAGCCATTACGAAATGGAAAAACTCATCGAAACATTCCATCCCGATGTTTTCTGCGCAGGTATAAAGGAGAAATATTGCGTACAGAAAATGGGAATCCCGCTCAAACAGCTTCACAGTTACGACTATGGCGGTCCTTATGCCGGATTCGAAGGCGCAGTCAATTTCTATAAAGACATTGATATGATTGCCAATACCTCCATCTGGAAATTGATCAAAGCACCCTGGGCGGTCGAAGAGGTAGTTGAAGCAGAATACGCATTCTGATCTGTAAGAATCCCGGATTGGTGCTCACACACCAATTCAAGGGATATTTAAAAACCATTTTCTGAAAACAATTTAAAAAATCATCTTATGTTACTACGTCACACCACTGATAAAATCACTGAAAGGTCAGCATTGACGATTAACCCCGCCAAAACCTGTCAGCCGGTTGGAGCAATGTATGCAGCATTGGGCATACATGGTTGCCTACCACATAGTCACGGTTCACAAGGATGCTGCTCATACCATCG